>Ga0070740_10001335_pt1 | contig 35202 bp, 27 predicted proteins | sample Coa_R2_FD_67286 | JGI IMG/M metagenome (GOLD analysis project Ga0070740, IMG submission 67286) | Surface soil microbial communities from Centralia Pennsylvania, which are recovering from an underground coalmine fire - Coalmine... | ecosystem: Environmental > Terrestrial > Soil > Unclassified ...
GGCCGACGCGGACGAAGAAGCCGACCACCTCGGCACGCTCGAGCGCGCGCTGGCCAAACTGGACGAACGCACGCAGGACATCATCCGCCGCCGCTGGCTGGCCGATGATAAAGCCACGCTGCAAGAACTGGCCGACGACTACGGCGTTTCCGCCGAGCGCATCCGCCAGCTCGAATCCAACGCGATGAAGAAGATGCGGATGGTGTTCGAGGCGTAAGGCCATCGTATCGCCATCGTTCGTCAGCAAAACGGCCCGAGCCCTCGGGCCGTTTTCATTTCAGGCGTGCTAGTTTACGCGCAGGGTGATCCGCGGGGATGAGTGATGTCAGCGGGCGCAATTCCCGTTCCGACATTGCGGCAGGCGATCGCATTCGAATTCACGGCCGCTTGTCTGCGATTGCGGCGCTTCGGCGCGGACGCATTTCGCGGCCGGCCCGGACGCATCCGTTTTGGCGATTCCCTCGAGGAGGCGCCTCTGCTTGCCGAATGCAGATTGCCGTTGTGGCCGGTCGAAGAAGTCGATCCCAACTTCGTGATCGGCAAAATCCAAAATCTGCGGGTCGCGCGAATCCGCTTGGACGGAATCGAAGCAGCAGCCGGTGAAGTCTTCAGCTTTTGGCGGCAGGTCGGGCGTGCGGCTTCATGGCGCGGCTTCGTGATCGGCCGCGAATTGCGTGAAGGTTGTCTCGTACCCGCAATCGGCGGCGGATTGTGCCTGCTCTCGAACGCGATTTACGACTGCGCGCTGCGTGCAGGCTTGCAGATCATCGAGCGGCATCCGCATACGCGAGCGCTGCCGGGTTCGCTCGCCGAACATGACCGCGATGCCACGGTGTTCTGGAATTACGTGGATCTGCGTCTTTCGGCGTCTTTTCCATGGCGGCTGGAAGTCGCAATGGATGCGTACTCGCTGTGCGTGCGGATACATGGCGTGCGGAGTGATGCGGCGGTTGCGATTCCGCTGACACACCGTGCCATCACCGACATCGAGGACTGCGCGAGTTGCGGCAGAACCGATTGTCATCGACACAGTTTTTTCAAACCAGTTGCCACTCGCCGTCTGTGGTGGTTGGAAGAAAGTTGGCCAGAGTTCGTGCAGCACTTGTCGCGATCGCGCCGCGACGGCGATATCGTTTTCGGCGATGCCGATCATCCTCTTCCCGCCCGATCCGGACTGCACCGATTGGCGCAAAGCGTTCGCTGGCGATATGGCCTAACACGCGGCCGGCCACTGCCGCAACTTCGGCTCGCCGAGCTTTCCCGCGCAGCCATGCAATTGCAGCGATGCCTGCAACCGGGCGATCTGGACTTGGTCGCGCCACAAAGTCTGTTGCCGTTTCTGTGGCAGGCCGGAGCGCTCGCAGGCCGCAGATATCAGGTGTTGATGACCGCATTGCCGATGTCGGAAATCCAGGCGGTGTTGAACGACGCAGTGTCGCGTCACCCCACTTGCCCATCGCTCAAGGACTTCAGGGCGCCGACCGAACTCGTGAGAGCTGAAAGAGACGCTCTGGAGAATGCAGATGCCTTGTTGAGCCCACACGCGATGGTGCATTCGCTGTTCGGAAACAAGGTGAAGTTGCTGGATTGGAGTTTGCCCCAGCCGGTTCCACGCGCATCCGATGACAAGCAAAACCTTCGGCGGGTGTTTTTTCCCGCGTCGGCTTTGGCGCGCAAAGGCATCTTCGAACTGATCGAAGCAGCGCGCGGCCTGCCGGTCGAAATCCTTTTGCCGCCCGGAGATACAGAACCGGGATTGCAATCACCCGCGCTTCGCCGTGTGGAGTCGTATCGCGCCGGCTTGCAACAGGCCGACGTAGTGGCGTTGCCTGCGTGGATCGAACATCAGCCGCGCGGTTTGTTGGCTGCGATCAGCAGCGGGATTCCGGTGATCGCTACGTCCAACTGTGGATTGCCCGCGCACGGGTCTCGGCATCGGGTGCAAGCGGGAGACGTGGACGAACTCCGCGCGGCGCTGATCAGCATCTTGCAATAGCTATCAATAAACATCCGTCGGATCGACATCCAGCGACCAGCGCAGCCCGCGCGGTTGGGGCAGTTCGTGCAGGCGCGGCAGCCACTCTGCCAGTGCGTGGCGCAGCGGGGGGCGTTGGGTCGCTTCGATCCACAACTGCGCGCGATGGCGTCCGGCGCGCAACGGCATCGGTGCGGGCAGCGGGCCGTTGAGCCGCATGGCGCCGCTTTGCGGAAATGCCGCGCGCGCGTTTTCCATGAATGTATCCAGCACCGCGCGATCCGTCGCTTCCGCGCGCAGCAATGCGAGATGCGAAAAGGGCGGCAATTCCGAGGCGCGGCGCTCGTCCAGCAATTCCGCCGCGGCCGCGGGATAGCCGCCGCTCAACAGCGTCATCAACAACGGATGTACCGGCTGGTGCGTCTGCAACCAGACTTCGCCGGGCTTGTCGGCTCGGCCAGCTCGGCCGGCGACCTGCACGATCAGCTGCGCCAGTTTTTCCCCCGCGCGGAAATCCACGCTGTGCAAGCCTTCGTCCACGCCGACGATCGCGACAGTGGTGAGATTCGGCAAATCGTGACCTTTCGCAAGCATCTGAGTGCCGACCAGGATCGTCGGTTTTCCATCCGCAAGTTTGTCCAGCAATTTTTCGAACGCGTCGCGCCGTCGCGTGCTCTCGCGATCGACGCGCAGAACGGGGATGTTCGGATAGCGCGCCTGCAGCGCTTCTTCCAGACGCTCGGTGCCGTGTCCTTGCGGAGTGAGGGCCTGCGTACCGCAGCTGGGGCATCGCTGTGGCCACGCTTGCGCGTGGCCGCAATGGTGGCACAGCAGACGCGCACGTCCGCGATGCACGGTCAGCGAACGTTCGCAGCGTGGACATTGCGCGTGCCAGCCGCATGCATGACACAACAGCACCGGCGCATAGCCGCGACGGTTCTTGAAAACCAGCGCCTGTTCACCACGCGCGATGCAGTCGTCCAGCGCCTGCAACAACGCCGGCGACAGGCCGTGCTCCAATTTCAGACCACGCAGATCCAACACGTGCACCGGTGAAGCGGGCCGCGCGTGCACGCGCGAGCGCAAGCGCACGTGCGCGTAGCGTCCGGCCTGCATGTTGGCGAGCGTTTCCAGCGAAGGCGTCGCGCTGCCGAGCACGATCGGAATGTTCAACGCCTGCGCGCGCATCAGCGCGAAATCGCGCGCGTGATAGCGGAAGCCCCCTTCCTGTTGTTTGTACGAGGTGTCGTGTTCCTCGTCGATCACGATCAGTCCGGCTTTCGGCAAAGGCGCGAACGCGGCCGAGCGTGTGCCCAGAACGATCGCGGCTTGGCCGTGCAAGGCAGCGAGCCACGCACGCGCGCGATCGCCTTCGGCGAGATTGGAATGCAACACCGCGACGGTCGCGTCGAAACGTGCGCGCAGCCGGCGCAGCATCTGCGGAATCAAACCGATCTCCGGAACCAACACCAGACTTTGCGTTCCCGCGCGCAGCGCGCGATCGATCAGCTCCAGATAGATTTCGGTCTTGCCGCTGCCGGTCACGCCTTCCAGCAGCCAGGGCTGAAAACCGCCAGCCGCTGCAAGAATTTCGGCCAGCGCTCCGCGCTGATCTTCCGTCAAGGATTGCAGACTCGGCTTGCTGCGCCACTCTCCCGGCGCAGGCAGTGCCACCGCTTCGACCAAACCTGCCGCAAACAGCCGTCGCGCCGCAGCGCGCCAGTTCGGCTGCAATGCATCCAGTTCGCACGGCCGCAGGGGCGACTCCTCCAGCGCGCCGAGCAATGCGAGCGAAGCGCCGCGCCGGCTGCGCGCGTCCAGCGCACTGCGGCCCGCGACGGTCAGCGACCACGCTTCGTCTTCATTGCGCGGGAAGGGTTTGTCTTGGCGTAGCCACCCGGGCAGAGCACCGAACAGCACTTCGCCGACCGGGCCGCACCAGTACTCGGCCGCGCGCAACAAGCTGCTCAACAATTCGGGCGTGAACAATGCGGCAACATCCAGCACGTGCCGCACCGGTTTCAGTTGTTCGCTCGGCCATTCGGAATGTTCCGCCGTGCCGATCGCGATCCCGATGCGCCGCGATCTGCCGAACGGCACTTCTATGCGCGCTCCAGGTAACGGAACAGAACCGTCCTGCGGCAACAGATAGTCGAATGTACGCGGCAACGGAACGGGCAACGCCACGCGCAGGATTTCGCGCGCGTTGCTCACGCGTCTTCCTCCGTGCGCGAGTTGCACGCACTTGTTGGCGCATGTGGCAGGAAGGGTCCGCAAGTGGGCGTTGTTGCAAAAATTTCCCGCTTATCCACAATCCGTGTGGATAACGCTGTGGAAGCGTGTGCGCACAAGCTTCCGGAAGGGGCGCCCGCGCGAGTCCCGCGACGACTTGGCGAAATTTTCACCACGTGCAAATAGCGCTTCGCGATCAACGAGATAGGGTTTCGATATAGGCGACGCATTCCCGCATCGGTGGTCTTGGCCGAGTCTGCTTGCCCGGTCTTTGGCGCTGTGCACAACCGCACTACGGCAGCCCGCGTCCCGTCTTCATTCCAGCGGTTTCAGCAACTCGCGCGTGGCGCGTACCTGCGCGCCGAAACGGGCTCCGGCACTACGCATGCGCGAGGCGTGCTCGCGGAGGTAGATTTCAAAAGTCTCCCGATCCCGTAGTCGGTAGTGCACGCTGTAGGCCTTGCTATCCGTCGTCGAGGTTGGCTCCAGCCGCTCAAAAATCTGCGCGCACTCGAAACCGGGCAGCGACAGCATTTCGCGGACGTGCGCGCGCAGCCACAGCAGGTACTCCGGCACAATGGCCGCGTCCACCTCCAAGTCCACGACATAGACGATCATGTTCGCGCCATGCTCAACACGAACGCGAACGCGATGGCGAAGCTCAGCAGCACGGTGTAGCAGATACCCACGCACCAATATTTCAAGGTGGTGAGGATCCACCCCTGCATGTACACCCGCTTCTGCATCAAATACAAGTAAAGAAATAGCCAGATCCATGCCGCGGCGGTCAGCAGGTCGGCAGGCACATCGAGCCACGCGGATGACGACAGACTTTTCAGAGCGGCCAGCGCGAACAGCACCAGCAGCGAAAGAAAGATGAAGGCATGGCTGTGCAGGGCCACGATCAGGTGTTCCATGTACAACCTGCGCTTGAAAATGTAGAACACCTTCAGGATCACCGCGAACAACGGCAGCAGCACGAACATCGTCTGCGGCAGCAGCGAGAACACGCCCGCGAACATGCGCAGTCCGAGCTCACGCCGCTGCTCCGGGGTCCCGTTTTTAAGCGCCAGCAGGTTGTCGTGCATGCGCAGCTCGGCGGCGGCGAGCCACGCATTGGCGAAACCGGGCAACCACGCGTAGCGCGCCGGATGATGCGCGGGATCCCAGACCGAATCGTTGATGTAGATGTCGTTGGATTTGTCCGTCGCAGCCGTGGACGATGCGCGTGCCGGAGGGGTTGCGGAGGTTTTGGCGAGCACGGTCGAAGCGGGAGCGGGCGAAGCGGCAGCGCGCAGCGCCTTTTTTTCTTCGCGCTCGATCTCCTTCAAACGCGCCGCGGCGGAGCGGCGCACCCCGGTACGGGCGACTTCCAGTCCCGCACGCGCGACTTGCGGCAGCGCCGGATTCGCCTCTTCCGCATCGAGCTTGCGCAACATCCGCTGTTCCTGCGCGTTCACCTCGGCGACCGTGTGCGCGTCGGCGAAAGCGCCGGACGAGGTCTGAACTTTCGGCGCGAAATCGATGTTGTCGAAGGAAACCTGCATCACGAAAAACGCGATCAGGCAGAGGAAGAACATCAGCCGGAAGGGCGTCACGTAGCGCACGCGCCGGCCGGCGAAGTACTCGCGCGACAGAAAGCCCGGCTTGAAGTACAGCGCCGGCAGTGTGCGGATCACGCGCGAATCGATGTTCAGCAGCGTGTCGAACACGTCGCCCAGCACGCCGGAGAGATGCCGGATCAGACCTTTTACCGGCTGGCCGCAGTGATAGCAGTACTCGCCGTAGAGCGGCGCGCCGCAGTTGGCGCAGACCGCGCCCGGCGGCGGGGGTGTAACCGATTCCGGTTTGGTTACCATGCTCCGTCCGGCTTGATGGATTGCGATGCGCATTCTAGCTTTCGATCGCGCGCGTTACGCGCGCGAAGCCCACGCCACCGTGAAACTCGCGCTGCCGCTGATCGCCGGGCAATTGTCCTCGATCGGCATGAACGCGGTCGACGTGGTGCTGGCCGGCCACTACAACGCGCACACGCTGGCGGCGGTGGCGGTCGGCGCCAACGTCTGGCTGCTGGCGCTGGTGTGCGCGATCGGCGTGATGATGGCGCTGCCGCCGTCCGTCGCCCATCTGGACGGCGCCGGCGCGCGCGGCGAAATCGGGCCGTTGTTCCGACAGGCAGTGATGCTGGCCGGCACGCTCGGCGTGCTGCTGTGGTTCGGCGTACGGCACGCAGGACCGTTGCTGCACCTGCTCGGAGTGGACGTCGAACTGCTGCCGGATGTGCAGAAGTTCCTGCATGCATTGAGCTGGGGCGCGCCGGCGGTTTGTTTCTATTACTCGTTGCGCGGATTGTCCGAGGGCATGAGCTGGACGCGCCCGACGATGTTCTTCGGCTTCACCGGCCTTATCGCGCTGATTCCGCTCGGCTACGTTTTCATCTACGGCGAACTCGGATTACCGGCGTTGGGCGCGCAAGGCAGCGGCATCGCCAACGCGATCGTGCTGTGGTTGCAAGTGTTCGCATTCGCCACCTACGTTCGATTGTCGCCGCGTTATCGCCCACTGCATCTGTTCGCGCGCTTCGAAAAACCCGACCCGCGCGCGATCTTCGGCCTGCTGCGCATCGGTGTGCCGATGGGTGTGACCCTGCTGATGGAAGCGGGCATGTTCTCGGTCGCCGCGCTGCTGATCAGCCGGCTCGGTACGGTCGCGGTGGCCGCGCACCAGATCGCGATCAACGTCGCCTCGATCACCTTCATGGTGCCGCTGGGCTTGGCGCTGGCGATCACGGTGCGTGTGGGCAATGCGGTCGGACGCAACGATCCACACGGCGTGCGCTACGCGGGGCTCGGCGGAATTTCCTTGACGCTGGCGACGCAGTGCGTGGCATCCGCGCTGATGCTGGGAATTCCGCACCTGATCGCGCGCGCGTACACCGAAAGCGCGGACGTGCTCGCATTGGCGGCGCAACTGCTGATGTTCGCGGGTGCGTTCCAGTTTGCCGACGGCATCCAGGTCGCCTCGAATGGCGCGCTGCGCGGGTTGAAGGACACGCGCGTGCCGATGTTCATCACCGTGCTGGCGTATTGGGGCGTCGGCATGCCGATCGGGTATTTCCTGGCATTCCGCGCCGGCTGGCGCACGCCGGGCATGTGGATCGGCTTGAGCGCCGGACTGTACGCCGCAGCGGTCCTGCTTTCCGTGCGTTTCGCGCGATTGGCGAAGACCGGAAAATGGAAACGAGCGCCGCTTGCCCCGAATGCTTCATCGTGACGCCGCGCCCGCGCTCGGTTACGCTGATGGATCGTTCGATATCGCGCGACAGGCACGCATCATGGCAACCCAACAATCCGGCGGCTTCTGGAACGGCCTGCGCGCCGTCGGCCGTGGCATCAACGTCGCGCGGCTGGTGATCATCAACCTGATCTTCTTTTTCATCCTCGCGATCATCCTGGTCGCGATTGGGCACGGCGTGCCGGAAGTCGGGCCCAACAGCGCGCTGGTGCTGAAACCCGACGGGCAACTGGTAGAGCAGTACAGCATCGATCCGGCCAGCCGCGCGCTGGCGAAGATGTCCGGACAGGAGGAAGGACAGGTGCAGGTGCGCGACCTGGTCGGCGTGATCGACGCGGCCGCGCGCGACGGCAACATCAAGCGCATCCTGCTGGAGCCGGATCAGTTGCAGCCCGGCGGATTCGGCGCACTGGAGGAGATCGGCGCGGCGCTGGATCGTTTTCGTGCCACCGGCAAGCAGGTGTTCGTGTGGAGCGCGGGGCTCGATCAGGGCCAGTACCTGCTGGCCGCGCACGCCGACAAGATCCTGCTCGATCCGCAGGGCGCGCTGCTGATCACCGGACTTTCCAACTACCGCAGTTACTACAAGGATCTGCTGGACAAGCTGGGCGTGCAGGCGCACCTGTTCCGCGTCGGCCAGTTCAAGTCGGCGGCGGAGCCCTTCATCCAGGATGCGCCTTCTCCCGCGTCGATCGAGGCCGACAAGTACTGGATGGGCGGCCTGTGGGACACCTGGCTGGCCGAGGTCGGCAAGCTGCGCGGCATCGATGCGAACACGCTGCGCACAGATATCGACCAGTTTCCGCAGGAGATCCAGGCGAGCAACGGCGACACCGCGCAGCTCGCGCTGAAGATGCATCTGGTCGATGGCCTGGCCACGCGCGAACAAATGGTCAAGCTGATGCAGAAGCTGGGAGCGCCGTCGGACGACGGCGACAGCTTCCGCGGCATCGACATGGACGGCTATCTGCCGCGCACGCAAGGCCTCGAATTCGGCAAACCGCAAGTCGCGGTCATCGTGGCCGAGGGCGACATCGTCTCGGGCAAGCAGCCGCCCGGCACCGTCGGCGGCGAATCGACTTCGATGCTGCTCCGCTCCGCGCGCACCGACCGCAACGTGCGCGCGATCGTGCTGCGCGTGAATTCACCGGGTGGCGAAGTCTATGCGGCCGAGGAAATCCGCCGCGAAGTGCAGCTCGCGCGCGAAGCCGGCAAGCCGGTGATCGTATCGATGGGCGACGTGGCGGCCAGCGGCGGTTACTGGATCTCGATGGACGCCGATCGCATTCTCGCGGAGCCCGACACCATCACGGGATCGATCGGCATCTTCGGGTTGTTCTTCACCGCTGCCGATGGATTGGCCAAGCTCGGCATCCATACCGACGGCGTCGGCACCACACCGATCGCGGGCGCTTTCGACATCCGCCGGCCGCTCGATCCCAACGTGGGCGCGATGATCCAGAGCGTGATCGAGAAGGGCTATCGCGATTTCGTCGGCAACGTGGCGCGCGCGCGCGGCAAGAGTTTCGCCGACATCGATGCGATCGCGCAGGGCCGCGTATGGAGCGGCGCGCAGGCGATGCAGCGCGGGCTGGTCGATCAACTGGGCGGCCTGCACGATGCGATCAAGCTGGCCGCGGCGCAGGGCAAGCTCGGCGAAAGTTATGGCGTGCGCTATGTCGAGAAACCGCTCACGCCATTCCAGCGGTTCCTGCTGAATTTCGGCGACGGCAACGGCGCGCATGTGCTCTCCGCACTGGGCATCCATGTGCCCGATTTCGTCGCGCAATTGCCGAAGCTCGCGCCGGAATTGCAACTGCTGCAGCACGCGCAGGCGGGCAAACCGCAGGTGTATTCATATTGCTTCTGCGCGCTGCATTGAATGTCTTCGTCATTCCGGGGCTGCGGCTTATTGCAGCGTCCGGAATGACAACGACTTCAATGTGACTCGGCGTCGATGGTCGAACTCTGCGTGGCCGCCTGATCGTTGACGATCTTCTGCACGGCCTTGGCGCGGTCGCGGTCTTTCACCAGCGTGCCCAGCGGGGAATTGAGGACGACGCTCGATTCCGACTGCGGTTGCGGCGCGTTGTCCGGCTGTGGCGCTTGTGGACTGCGGCAAGCCCACAGCATTGCGATCAGGCTGAGAATGGCGATGAGACGTGACATGGCGACGGCTTTGCGATGCAGTCTCGCGCGCGACGCACGCGCATGCAAGCTGCGTTAAGCTCGCGGCAACCAAGGCGAGAGAGTCCGGCATGAATGCGCACCTTTCCCGCTGGCGCCTGGACGGCCAGAGCGCGCTGATCACCGGCGCCAGCCGCGGCATCGGCCTGGCCTGCGCGCGCGAGCTGGCCGCGCTGGGCGCGAGTCCGCTGCTGGTGGCGCGCGACGAAGCGCAACTGAACACCGCTTGCGAAGAGATCGCGGAGGACTTTCCCGATAGCGAGCCGCGTTTCTTCGCCGCCGATCTTTCCGAGAGCGAAGAGCGGCTGGCGGTGTTCGACTGGATCGCCGACCTCAACGCGCCGCTATCGCTGCTGGTCAACAACGCGGGCGGCAACATCAAGAAGCCCACGCTGGAGTACACCGGCGAGGATCTGCACAAGCTGCTCGAATTGAATCTGGTCGCCGCTTTCGATCTTTGCCGGCTGGCGCATCCGCAACTGGCGCAGCACGCAAACGCCGCGATCGTGAATATCGGGTCGGTTTCCGGCGCCACGCACGTGCGCACCGGCGCACCGTATGGCATCAGCAAGGCCGCGCTGCATCAGATGACGATGAATCTCGCCTGCGACTGGGCCGAGGATGGCATCCGCGTCAATGCGGTCGCGCCCTGGTACATCCGCACGCAGCGCACAGGACCGGCCTTGAGCGATCCGGATTATCTCGACGAAGTGCTGCAACGCACGCCGATGGGCCGCATCGGCGAACCGGAGGAAGTCGCGGGCGCGGTGGCTTTCCTGTGCCTGCCGGCATCGAGTTACATCACCGGCAGCGTGATCGCCGTCGATGGCGGCTTTCTGCACTACGGCTTCTGAGCGTGCTCGCCTTCGATCACATGGATTCGCCGATCGGACCGCTGCTGCTGGTCGCGGACGAACACGGATTGACGTACATCGGCTTGCCGCGCCGCGGCGGCGCGCAGGAGCCGCCTGAAGACGCGCAGCACAAGCCGACGAAACTGCGCGCCGCGCAAAAACAGTTCGAGGAATACTTCGCAGGCACGCGGCAGGTGTTCGAGCTGCCTTTGCATCCGCACGGCACGCCGTTCCAGCTCGAAGTCTGGGGTGCGCTGTTGAGCATTCCCTACGGAGAGACGACCAGTTATGCGCAGATCGCGCGGCGCATCCGGCGGCCCAACGCGGTGCGAGCGGTCGGCGCGGCCAACGGTGCCAATCCGTTGTCGATCATCGTGCCGTGCCATCGCGTGATCGGCTCGGATGGCGAACTCGTGGGTTACGGCGGCGGGCTGCCGGCCAAACGCTGGCTGCTGGCGCATGAGCGCCGGCACGCGCCGCGCACGGCACTGGTGCTGGAACCGTAATCAACAGCCTTTCAACTGCGCGCTCAACTGATCCTCGCGCTGCTGGAACGGCGCTTTCTCGCTCGGAAATGCCATCCGCAGTTTCTCGTGATTGGCGTCGTAACGCCGCTGCAATTCCTCGCACACCTGCGCGCGCGGTGCGGGTACGCAATGATCCTGCACTTCCACATAGGCGTTGGCGATCAAAGGACCGCCGCGCACGGGCGGCTTGCGCGCTTCTTCCGGTGCGGACATGCCCAATCGATCGGAATAGCCATAGGCGCGATCGAGACTCTGGCCCGGATAACCCTCCGCACCCAGCGGCACCGCGTAAGGCGCCGGCAACGTATCGCTCAGGTATTTGCGTTGTCCGTCGTAGCGCGTGCAGGCGTACATCACCGGCAGAGGCGTGGGCGGTGGCGGCTGGTACGTTGGCGCAGCGCTCGCGCTCGCTGCTGGCGCTGCGGCCGACGCCGGCGGCTGCGGGATCGAAGAAACGATCGGCGCATCCTGCAAGGACACCGTGCTCTGCTTCTGGTGTGCGGGACAAGATTTGTCCTGATAGCTGATCGCACCATCGCGTGCGACGCAGCGGTACACCTGCACCGCATGCGCCGAGGTCGCAATCAACAGCACGACGAACAGCCCGCGTGTGAGACGGATCATGATCGGCATCGTACGCCCGTCGCAGTGTCGCGATATGAATGTCCTGCCGCGCGCCGGCAACTGACGGAGCCACTACACTCGCCGGTCCCGGGGAAGGGAGATTGTCATGCTAGGGATGTTCGTGCGCCTCGCATGCTTGCTGGGGCTGTTGTCGGTCACGCCGGGATCGAAAGCTTCGGCGCCGCCGCTGCGCATCGCGCAGTTGCAGCCCTCGCAGGCAATCGCACCGCAGCAGGTGGTGCACGGCGCATTCGATGCGCGATTCCAGCCGCTGCAACAGAATCTGCTGCGCGCACCGAACGGCCGCAGCGCCTGGTATCGGCTGCAGCTGCAGCGCGACTGGGATGGCTCGTCGCCACCGCTGCTGGTGATCGGCGGCGACACGCGCGCACGTGTCACGGTTTATTCGCCGCCGCATTACGTGCCGCGGCAGATCAGTCCCTACGATGCCGATCTCGATCCGCGCTTCTCGCGCCACGCGCTGGTGCTGGAGATGCCGGCGGATCTGCGCGCCAATCAACCGGTCTATCTGGATATGGGAGCGCCGGGGCAGAGCCAGCCGCTGCGCGCGAACATCGTCGACTACGCGGGTTATCAGACGGGCGATCTGCGCCACGTGCGCCTCAGCACGCTGTTCGCCAGCGTGCAGGTGGCGATGCTGATGGTGATCCTGTGTTTCTGGCTGGTGCTGCGCGACCGGATGTTCCTCTACTTCCTCGCCTACATGGGCGCGCAACTGGTGTATCAGCTCGCTTCGTCCGGAGAACTGTATTCGTTGCCCGGCACGGCCGCGTTGCTGTCGCCGCTGCACTATCACCCCGGCCAGTTCGCGGCGATCGTGTCGGCGGCGCTGTCGATCGGTTTCATCATCGAATTCGCCGATCTGCCGGACTGCGTGCCGCGGCTGGCGCGCGTGCTGTCGTGGATGCGCTGGCCGTATTTCTCCGCCGCGGTAGTGCTCTGGATTCCGGCGCTGCAACCGGACGCATGGCTGCCGAATACGGTCAACCTGCTGCTGGTGGCGAGCACGCTGGTCGCGCTGCTTGCCGCGTGGCGAGCATGGCGTTCCGGCAATCGGCAGGCCGGTTTCTTTTTGATCTCATGGGCACCCCTGTTGGCGTTGACGTTGTTGCGCGTGGCGCAATTGATCGGCGGATGGCCGCTGCCGGCGTGGCTGGAATACGGATTCCCGGCGAGCATGGCGTATGCGGCGGTGGTGATCACGGTAGGCTTGGCCGACCGCACGCTGCAAGTTCGGCATGAACGCGATCAGGCGCACCGCATGGCCGAATTCGATGCGCTGACGGGCGTGCTCAACCGCGGCGCGATCCTGCGCCGCCTGCGCGATGCCTGGGACGCGGCGCGTACGCAAGGCCAGCCGCTGGCCGTACTGTTCCTGGACATCGACCATTTCAAGCGCATCAACGACACCCGCGGACACGCCGCCGGCGACGCTTGCCTGCACGCGGTGGTCGGCGCGATCCAGGAACAACTCGGCAACGCGGACCGGCTCGGCCGTTACGGCGGCGAGGAATTCCTGGTGGTGCTGCGCGGGACCAGCGCGCGCATCGCCCAGCACGTGGCGGAGAGGATCGTCGCTCGCGCGGCCGGCCTGCGCGTGCCGGTGGGCGATCAGCCGGTCGAATTGACAGTGAGCATCGGCGTCGCAGTGCTGCAGGCCGACACGCCTTCCGTGGAAACCCTGGTGGAATGTGCGGATACCGCGCAGTATCGCGCCAAGGCATTGGGCAGAAACCGCGCGGTGATGTACCGGCGCGAGGACGTCGCGCAGGCCTTGGCCGCGCCGTCCGCGTGAAACGGCCGCGCAGCATCACGGAAACTTCGACTCGGATTCAGGCGAATGCAAGTTCACCAAGTGCTGGACTTCTGGCGCGCCGCCGGCGCGCAGCGCTGGTTCACGCGCGACGACGCGTTCGACGCCGAATGCCGCGCGCGTTTTCTGGATGCGCACTACGTGGCGGCACGGCGCGAATTCGAGCAGTGGATGGACGATGCGTCCGGCGCGTTGGCGCTCATGATCCTGCTCGATCAGATTCCGCGCAATGTCTTCCGCAACAGCGCGCACGCGTACGCCACCGATCCGCTGGCGCGGCACTACGCGCGCCGCGCGATCGAGTCGGCTTTCGACCGGCAGGTCGAACCGGAACTGCGTACGTTCTTTTATCTCCCCTTCGAACATTCCGAGAACCTGGCCGATCAGGAACGCGCGCTGGCTTTGTATCGCGACATGCCCGGCGAGAACGCCGACCGCTGGGCGCGCATCCACTACGACATCATCCGCCGCTTCGGCCGCTTTCCGCATCGCAACGCCGCGTTGGGGCGCGAAACCACGCCGGAGGAAAAGGCGTTTCTCGATGCAGGCGGGTTTGCAGGGTGATGTAGGGCGGGCACTGCCCGCCACCTTCGGGTCGGGCGGCGGACGATGTCCGCCCTACAAGTTTGCCGAGCCTTGGCGCCGCAGAATTTCCGCAGCCACGGGCGCAATCGCTTCCACCCAGCGCGCATATTGCGCGCCGGAGGGATGCAAACCATCGGCAACCAGCAGATGACGATAGCGCGGATCGCGCGAAATGCCGGTGACGTCCACGAAACGCGCGTTCCGCGCGCTGGTTTCTTCGCGTGCGGCCACGTTGAACGCGTCGATTTGCGCTGCAACGGATTGCAGATCGTGCCTCGCGTCGTGCGCGAAGGAAGTCACGCCCCAATCCGGGATCGAAATCACCAGCACGCGACGCGGATCGCTTCCGGCCAATTCGATCGCGCGTTGCAACAGGTTTCGGAATTGATCGCGATATTCGTCCAGCGGCCTTCCGCGATACTGGTTGTTGACGCCGATCAGCAGCGCGACCAATCGATACGGCGGCTGGAATTGCGCGGCGCCCATCGCTGCAGCCAGTTCGTCCGTGGTCCAGCCGGTGCGCGCGACAATCTGCGGCTCGGTGATCCGAAAGCCGTCTGCTCGCAGCCTCGCGACCAGTTGCGCCGGCCAGCGCTGCTGTTCCGGCACGCCTTCGCCGATGGTGTAAGAATCGCCCAGTGCAAGAAACCGGTGATCGTGCATTCGGCTCGCCCATGCAGTCCATTGATCCTATCAGTGCCTTCGGCGCATTCAGTCCCTCCGGCGGCGAGTGCCGGATAATGCGCCGATGAATAAAAGACCGGCTGCCGATCCCTCGCGATTCGGATGGCGCGGTTCCGTGCCGAAGCTGCCGGACGGGCACGCGCTCGCGCGCGTCAGCGCACAGCATCGCGCCGGCTACGAAGTGCACGACGGCGTGCATGCATTCAACGCGCAGCCCGCGCCGCGGTTCCTGAAACGCGGCATCGATCCGGCCGAACGTCCCGCCGTGGGCGATTTCGTGGTGGTCAGCATGCCGATAGAGGCGGGCGGATCGCCGCCGCACATCGTCGAGATATTGCCGCGGCGCGGCGCATTGACGCGCGCGGCGGCAGGCGAGCGCTATACGCGTCAGATCATCGCCGCCAATATCGATATCGTGTTCGTGCTGATGGGGTTGGATGGCGACTTCAACCCTGCGCGAGCCGAGCGTTATCTGGCGCTGATCGAAGGCTCGAACGCGCGGCCGGTAATGGTGCTGACCAAGAGCGACAAGGTCGATACGGAACGCACGGGCGAAGCGCTGTCGGAACTGTCATCACGTCTTCCGCAGGGTATACCGCTGCACGCGATCAACGGCAAGGACGCAACAAGCGTGGCCGTGCTCGACCCATATCTGCAACCCGGCATCACCGCCGTGCTGGTCGGCTCTTCCGGCGCAGGCAAATCCACGCTTACCAATATGCTGATCGGCGAGTCGCGCATGTCGACGCGCGAAGTGCGCGCGGGGGACGACCGCGGCCGCCACATCACCACGCACCGCGCGCTGCTGATGTTGCCGTCCGGCGCCTGCCTGATCGATACGCCGGGCATGCGCGAACTGAAACTTACCGGCGAAGAAGAGCTGGACGTGTTCGCCGACATCGACGCGCTGGCCGCGCAGTGCCGCTTCGCCGATTGCGGTCATGGCAACGAGCCCGGCTGCGCGGTGCGTGCGGCGATCGAAGCCGGCGAACTCGATGCGGACCGCCTCCGCAATTACCAGAAGCTGCAGAGCGAACGCGATAGCCAAGCCGATGCACTGGAAGCGCGCCTGCACCGCAAGGCCGAAACCAAGATGCAGACGCGCGCATTGCGCCAGTTCTACCGCGATCGCGAGCGCAAATGAACAACGCGCTTTCGTCCGATCTTGCCCACCACGCCGCCTTGGACAAGCGGCTGGTCGAGGCGGTGCGCGGCATCCACGTGCTGGGCACGGTGGCATGGCCGGCGCCGGGCGAACGCAAATTTCTGGAGAGCATCGCGCGAGGCCGCGAGGCGTTGCCGAAGTTCGAATACGGCCGGCCGGATTTTTCCACGCAGCGCGCGGAGCTGGAGAAAATCGCGGAAAGCGCCGATGCCGCACATCCGCTGGGCGCTTATCTGCAGCGCAGCGCGCGTTCGTGGAGCACGGCCGCGGCCATGCTGGAAGCGATCGGCACGCCGGCATTCACTACGTATTCGATCGCGCTTTATGGCAAGCCGGATGATGCACTGCCCGGCGGCTCGCAGACCAATCTGGACGCCGCGAAATATTTCCTGTCGATCGCGGAAAAGATCGGCGACGGGCTGGGTGCGGATGCGGATACGCGGACGATTCCCGCCGCCGTGCTGCGCGAGGAAGTGCAGCGCGAAGTGGATGCGTTCTTCGGCGCGGGCATCGTCAAGGTGGAACTGGACGAACAGTTGACCGCCAAGGCCGCGGCCGGCGCCACACGTATCCGCCTGCGCGCCAGCACGGCATTCAATGAATACGATCGCAACCAGTTGCTGGCGCACGAAGCCTTCGTGCATACGTTGACCGCGTTGAACGGGCGCGCACAGCCAGTGCTGCAATCGCTCTCGCGCGCCAGTCCGCGCGTCACCGCCACGCAGGAAGGGCTGGCCGTATTCGCCGAGTTGATGTCGGGTTCGATCGACATCGCGCGATTGAAGCGCATCAGCTTGCGCATCGTCGCGATCGAGATGGCGCTCAATGGCGCGGATTTCATCGAGGTGTTCCGTTACTTCCGCGAGCGTGGACAGAACGAGAACGACAGCTTCACCTCGGCACAACGCGTGTTCCGCGGCGTTCCGGTGCAGGGCGGCGCGGCGTTCACCAAGGACAATGTGTATCTCGCGGGTCTGCTCACGGTGCACACGTTCTTCCGCTGGGCGTTCAAGCGGCGCCGGCTGGACCTGCTGCGCAACCTGTTCGCCGGCAAATTCGCGCTGGAAGACGTGATCGCTTTGAAGCCGTGCTTCGCCGACCGCTCGATCGTCGCGCCGAAATATGTGCCGCCCTGGTTGCAGCAATCGCACGGGCTGGCGGCCAAGCTGGCGTTTTCGCTGTTTGCCAATCGAATCAGGATGGGCCGGATCGGCGACTGGGAGTAGGAGCGAGCGGGCTCGCGACCAGCGCATGACAACCGCAAGAGTCGCCTGCACGCAAGCGCCTACATTGCCGCCGTTCGAGGATCGGAAAACCCGCGTGATATATTGCCCGGTCACGCGCAACGCGAGTGCGTAATGAGCCTGCCCGAGGAACTCCGACAAGCGGCCCTCGATTACCACCGGCACGCGCCGGCGGGCAAGATTCGCGTCACGCCGACGAAATCCCTGTTGAACGCGCGCGAGTTGTCGTTGGCGTATTCGCCGGGTGTGGCTTACGCGTGCGAAGCGATCGTCGAAGATTCGCGCGCGGCGTCGGAGCTTACCGCGCGCGGCAATCTGGTCGGCGTGATCACCAATGGCACTGCCGTGCTGGGCCTGGGCGATATCGGGCCGCTGGCCGGCAAACCGGTGATGGAAGGCAAGGGTGTGCTGTTCCGCAAGTTCGCCGGCATCGACGTGTTCGACATAGAGATCTCGGAGAAGAACCCGGACAAGCTGGTCGACATCATCGCTTCGCTCGAACCGACGTTCGGCGGCATCAATCTGGAAGACATCAAGGCGCCGGAGTGTTTCATCGTGGAACGCAAGCTGCGCGAACGCATGAAAATCCCGGTGTTCCACGACGACCAGCACGGCACCGCGATCATCGTCGGCGCGGCGCTGATCAACGCGCTGCGGGTGGTCGGCAAGAAGATCGGTGACGTGAAGCTGGCACACGCGGGTGCGGGTGCGGCGGGTATCGCGTGTCTGGACATGCTGGTGGCGCTGGGATTGAAGCCGGAGAACATCCTCGCGATCGACCGCGACGGCGTTTTGTACCAGGGCCGCGCGGGCATGGATGCGGATCGCGCGCGCTACGCGCGCGACACGAGCGCGCGAACGCTCGCGGAAATCGTACAGGGCGCGGACGTGTTCCTTGGCCTGTCCGCCGGCGGCGTGCTGAAACCCGAAATGCTGGCGAGCATGGCGAAGAAGCCGGTCATCCTGGCGCTCGCCAATCCGACACCCGAGATCATGCCCGACGATGCCAGGCGCGTACGGCCCGATTGCGTGCTCGCGACCGGGCGCTCGGACTATCCCAACCAGGTCAACAACGCGCTCTGTTTTCCCTACATCTTCCGCGGCGCGCTGGACGTCGGCGCGACCACGATCAACGAAGCGATGAAGGTCGCCTGCGTGCACGCGATCGCGGAGCTGGCGCGGCGCGAGGGTTCCGACATCGCCGCGCGCGCCTACGGCGGCAAACCGCCGCACTTCGGCGCGGACTATCTGATCCCGCAGCCGTTCGACCCGCGTCTGCTGGTGCAGCTCGCACCGGCGGTGGCGAAGGCCGCGATGGAATCGGGCGTGGCCACGCGGCCGATCGCCGACCTGCGCGCATACACCGACAAGCTGATGCAGTTCGTCTTCCGCACGGGCCTGGTGATGAAGCCGGTGTTTGAGCGCGCGAAGAACGATCCCAAGCGCGTGGTCTATGCCGAAGGGGAAGAAGAAACCGTGCTGCGCGCGGTGCAGACGGTGGTCGATGAAGGCCTGGCGAAACCGATCCTGATCGGGCGCCCGGAAGTGATCGAGCGGCGGATCGAGCGCGTGGGCCTGCGGCTGCAAGCCGGCCGCGATTTCGAGTTGTGCAACATCCATTCCGATCCGCGCTTCGACGAATACTGGCAGCACTATTACGAATTGATGAAACGCCGTGGCTTCACGCAGGCGCTGGCGAAATCGGTGGTGCGGTCGCGCCCGACCGCGATCGCCGCGCTGATGGTTGCGCGCGGCGATGCGGATGCGATGATTTGCGGCACCATCGGCCGCTACCAGAAGAAGCTGGCCTACATCCAGGACGTGATCGGTCTGGATCCGGGTGTCGCGGCGCCTTCTTCGATGACCGCGATCGCGCAGGAATCCGGCATCTATTTCTTCGTGGATACGCACGCACAGGACGATCCCGATGCCGAGCAGATCGCGACGGCAACCCTGCAGGCAAGTTTGCGCTTGAAACTGTTCGGCATCGAACCCAAGGTGGCCTTGCTGGCAGCGTCGAATTTCGGCAGCCGCGACAACGAGGTCACCCGCAAATTGCAGAAAGCCTTGCAGATCATCCGCAAGCGTGTGCCGAAACTCGAAGTGGAGGGCGAGATGCAGGCCGATCTCGCGCTCGATCCGGAATTGCGCGCGCGGGTGTTTCCGGATTCGCGCCTGTCGGGGCGCGCCAACGTGTTCGTGTTCCCCAATCTCGCCGCCGCCAATACCGCGTTCAACATGACGCGCGTGCTGGCCGACGGCGTGGTGATCGGTCCGATCCTGATGGGCGTGGCCAAGCCCGCGCACGTGCTGACGCCGCAAGCCACCGTGCGCCGCGTCGTCAACATGAGCGCAATCGCGTGCGTGGAAGCGCAAATTCGAGAGGCTGCGCCGATGCAGCGTGACATGTAGGCTGGTGCTGAGCGCAGCGAAGCCCAGCGATTTAAATCAAACGCGCGCGAACATCGCGCGAGGAAACAACCATGAACGATCTCACCCGCGAACTGCTGGACGTTGATCCCGATCCGACCGAAACCCGCGAATGGATCGAATCCATCGAGGCGGTGATCCAGGCCGAGGGCACCGAGCGCGCGCACCAGTTGCTGGAAAAGATGGTGGACGAAACCCGCCGCGCCGGCGGGCATCTGCCGTTCGATCCCACCACCGAATACATCAACACCATCCCGCCGCACCTGGAAGCGAAAAGCCCCGGCGACGCGGCGATGGAGTGGCGCATCCGTTCGATCATCCGCTGGAATGCGATGGCAATGGTGGTGCGCGCCAACCGCAGGCCGGGCGAACTGGGCGGCCACATCGCGAGCTTCGCATCCAGCGCCACGCTGTACGACGTGGGCTTCAACCATTTCTGGCGCGCGCCATCGGAAGAACATCCCGGCGATTTGATTTTCTATCAAGGCCATTCCAGCCCCGGCATCTACGCACGTTCTTATCTCGAAGGCCGCTTGTCCGAAGACCAGCTCGATCACTTCCGCATGGAAGTCGGCGGGAAAGGTCTGTCGTCGTATCCGCATCCGTGGCTGATGCCCGACTACTGGCAGACGCCGACGGTGTCGATGGGGCTCGGTCCGATCCAGGCGATCTATCAGGCGCAATTCCTGAAATATCTGGAGAGCCGCGGCCTGATGCCGAAGACCGACCGCAAGGTGTGGTGCTTCATCGGCGACGGCGAGACCGACGAACCCGAAACGCTGGGCGCGATTTCGCTGGCCGGGCGCGAGAAGCTCGACAATTTGATTTTCGTGATCAACTGCAACCTGCAGCGGCTGGACGGACCCGTGCGCGGCAACGGCAAGATCATCCAGGAACTGGAAGGCGTGTTCCGCGGCGCCGAGTGGAACGTCATCAAATTGATCTGGGGCAGCTACTGGGATCCGCTGCTGGCGCGCGATACGAAAGGCGTGTTGCGCAAGCTGATGATGGAAACGCTGGACGGCGAATACCAGGCCTGCAAGGCCTTCGGCGGCGCCTACACGCGCCAGCATTTCTTCGGCAAGTATCCGGAAACGGCGGCGATGGTGGCGTCGTTGTCCGACGACGACGTGTGGCGGTTGAACCGCGGGGGGCACGATCCACACAAGGTCTATGCGGCGTACCACGCAGCGGTGAACACGCAAGGCATGCCGACCGTGATCCTGGCGAAAACCGTCAAGGGTTACGGCATGGGTGCGGCCGGCGAGTCGCAGAACATCACGCACCAGCAAAAGAAGATGCACGAGGAGGCGATCGTTGCTTTCCGCGATCGCTTCAATATCCCGATCGCCGACGACAAGTTGAGAGGCGAGGAAATCGAATCGGTGCCGTATTTCCACCCGGGCAAGGATTCGCCGGAAGTCGAGTACCTGCACGAACGCCGCAAGGCGCTCGGCGGGTACCTGCCGCAACGCCGCCGCAAGGCGTCGCAGCCGTTGCCCGCCCCCGAACTGAAAGCGTTCGAGCAGATCACCAAGGGCACGGGCGATCGCGAGATTTCCACGACCATGGCGCTGGTGCGCGGCATGAACCTGTTGCTGCGCGACAAGCAGATCGGCCCGCGCGTGGTGCCGATCGTCGCCGACGAAGCCCGCACTTTCGGCATGGAAGGCATGTTCCGCCAGATCGGCATCTACGCGCCGTTCGGTCAGAAGTACAAACCGCAGGATGCCGATCAGTTGCTGTATTACCGCGAGGACACCAAGGGCCAGGTGCTGCAGGAAGGCATCAGCGAGGCCGGCGGCATTTCCGCGTGGATCGCCGGCGCGACCAGCTATTCGGTGTCCGACCTGCCGATGCTGCCGTTCTTCATCTACTACTCGATGTTCGGCTTCCAGCGCGTCGGCGATCTGGCCTGGGCCGCGGGTGATTCGCGCGCGCGCGGATTCCTGATCGGCGGCACCTCGGGACGCACCACGTTGAACGGCGAAGGCCTGCAACACGAAGACGGTTCATCGCACCTGTTCGCCGGTGCGATTCCCAATTGCCGCGCCTACGATCCGACCTTCTCGTACGAGGTCGCGGTGATCCTGCAGGACGGCGTGCGCCGCATGCTGCACGAGCAGGAGGACGTGTATTACTACGTCACCGTGATGAACGAGAACTACGCGCATCCGGACATGCCGCAAGGCTGCGAGGACGGCATCGTGCGCGGCATGTATCTGTTCCGCGATGCCGATCATCCGATGCCGGAAGGTGCGCCGACCGCGGAGGCGAAAGCCGATAAGCACGGCGGATCGCGCGTGCCGGAAACAGATGGGCCGCATCCGCGCGAGACGAAAGCGAGTGCGAAAGCGGTGGTGTCGAAGAGCCGGGACCCGGGACCCGGGACAGGGGACCCGAAGAAGAGCAAAGAAAAAGGCAAGAAACTGCGAGTGCAGTTGCTGGGCAGCGGCACGATCCTGCGCGAGGCGATCGCGGCGGCGGAACTGCTGGAGCGCGAGTTCGGCGTGAAAGCCGACATCTGGTCGTGCCCGAGTTTCAGCGAGTTGCGCCGCGACGGTTTCGAATGCGAACGCTGGAACCGCCTGCATCCGGAATCGAAAGACCAGCGCGTGCCGTACGTGACGCAATGTCTGGCCGATCGCGAAGGGCCCGTGATCGCCGCGACCGATTACGTGCGCGAATACGCCGACCAGATCCGCGCCTTCATGCCGCAAGGCAAGCGTTACATCGTGCTCGGCACCGACGGCTACGGCCGCAGCGACACCCGCGAGCACCTGCGCGCGTTCTTCGAAGTGGACCGCCACTGGATCGCGCACGCCGCGCTGTGCGCGCTCGCCGACAACGGCGCGATCGAGCGCAAGGAAATCGCGCGCGCGATGAAACTCTGGAAACTCGATCCGGACAAGCCAAATCCAGTCACGGTGTAGGGCGGACTTCGTCCGCCAACGCAACGCACGGCGCGGCGGGCAGATCCCGCCCTGCGTCACTCCGCCATTGCGCGTTGGATCGCTTCCAATGCGTGGCCGCGGGTTTCGATACCGGCGCGCATCAGCATGAAACCGGCGATCGCCATCGGCACGGCGATCACGATGGCGGACAATGTGAAGTTGCCGAACAGGCCGAGCACGCCCAGGCCCGCGCCGAGGATGCCGCCGGCCTTGGAACTCGCGGCGATCACGCCCGAGCCGGTGCCGCGCAGGTGCACCGGATAGATTTCCGCCGAATACGGAATCATCGTCGCGATCACGCCGCTGATGCCGATCAGCAGCGCGACGGTCGCGGCGATGGTGAATGCGGCGGCTTGCAGGTGCAGCATCTCGATCAAGAGAAAAGCCAGGAGCGAAACGGTCGAGAGCGCGATGAACAGCACCAGCGTGCGCACGCTGCTCCAGTATTGGTATAGCCACACCACCACCGCGATGCCGGGAATCGCCAATATCGCGGATTTCGCCATCAGGCTGCTGGCGGCGTGTGCGTTCAATCCCAGCCGTTCCAGGTTTCCGGGCAGCCACAACAGGAAACCGAAATTCGCCAAGCCCCAGGCCAGTCCGCACACCGCGAGCCCTGCGCTGATGCGCGCGTAGCGGCCGCGCAGCAGTTCGCGCACTTCGGCCACCGGATGCACGATTTCCAGAATATGCGTGTCTTCGGCCGGTTCGCTCGCGTCCGCCTCCAGCGCGTCTTTCGAACCGGCAAAGCGCATCAACACCGCGCGCGCTTCGCGCTGCAAACCGTTGTTGGAAAGAAACCGCGGCGACTCCGGAATATAGCGGTTGAGGAACACGATCAGCGCGCCGGTCGGCAGATTCAGCAGCCACAGCGCGCGCCAGGAAAAAGTCGGCTCCAGCAACGTCGCCGCGCCGGAAGCCGCGAGATATCCGGCCGACGTGCCGATGCCGCCCAGCGCCACCAGCAGCCAGCCGCGATGCGCGGTCGGAATCGTCTCGGCCATCAACGTAAACGCGATCGGCAGCATGCCGCCCGCGGCTGCACCCATCAGGAAACACATCACCAAATTCCAGCCGAACGAGGGCATCGTGCCGCAGATCGCGGTGCCCATGAACATGATCGCCGAAAGCAGGATCGCCGCGCGCCGCCCGAACAGATCGGCGATGCGGCCCCACACCACCGAACCCACCGCGGTGCCGGTCAATGCGGAGAGCGCGAGGTAACCAGCGGTGGATTGCGTGATTTCGTATTCGTGCACCATGCCCGGCATCACGAAGGCGATCGAAGCGGGTTTCATCACGTCGACCGTCAACGCGACCGCCAGCACGATGACCAGTTTCCAGTGCTCGCGATTGAGCGGCACGCCATCGGCTACATGGAAATAGAGATGATTGCCGTGGCCGTGCAGGTTCTGGTGCAGTTGCACGAGGTGCGGCATCAGGCCGTAGGCGGCCAGCAGCACGCCGCAGGGAATCAGCCCCATGCCGACTGACATCGGCGTATCCATGGCCATGCCGGCCAGGTGAAAATGCATCGGCGCGGCCATGACGTACATCGGCATGTGCAGGCATACGCCGATCGCGACCGCGAGACAGCCGAGCCAGAATGCGAGCGGATGGTGGAAGGCGATGCCTTCGGATTTCACAGTCGCAAGTTCCGCGAAAAACGCCAATAGCGTAACAGCGCAGCACCGGACTCGATTCAATGAACGTACGCTGAGGCCGGCTCGTGGGATTCACCGACCGTTGAATTGCGGCTGCGCAAGCTGGCGAAGGTCTTCAACGGAGGAACGGCCATGCAAACACGGATTCTGGTTGTCGCACTCTCCGGCGCCCTGGTTCTCGGCGCAGCCAGCGCGGCTTGGGCGCAGGACACCGATGCGCAGAGCACCCAGCAAACCACCACCACGACAACGACGACGACTTTCCCGAAACCCGCGGGCGCGTTGAGCGAAGACGCGATCAAGGGTGACGTCGCGCAGGCGGGCTACAAGGAAGTGAAGGGCTTGGAATTCAAGGACGGCGTTTGGCAAGCCAAGGCGCGCGGCGGCAACGACAAGTGGGTGCGCATCAAGGTGGGACCGGTGAGCGGCAAGGTCTATCAGGCCGATGCGCCATCCAAGCTCAATGAGGATGAAGTCAAGGCCAAGCTCACCGCGCAGGGCTTCCAGAACATCGGCCACGTGAAATTCGACGACGGGTTGTGGAGCGCGGACGCGAAAGACAGCAGCGGCAAGGATGTCGATTTGCTGATCGATCCCAACGACGGCAGCGTGGTCGCGAAATCGCAGGATTAATCGCTCAGAACCTGTCTCAAAACGTAGCGAGCGAAGACAGGTTGCGCGACGCCGGAGCGCCGGAGCGCAGGAACCGGAGTGTACACGTCAGTACATGAGGATTCCGAGCACCGCCGGCGCGCAAGATGTCGAGCGCAGTAGTTTTGAGACAGGTTTCAAGGTTGGAGCGCGGCCACGGAAGGCCGCATCAGGGACGATGCCCGACAGCGGCCAGGGATGGCCGCTTCTTTTACGGTTTATTTTGCGAACTTCCCTGTGCGCGGTTCCCAGACTGGGTTTGCAATCGAGGCGATTCAGCCTTCAGGCAGAGGAGCGAGGCAGCCATCCATGGCTGCACTCCTGAAATGAAGCGCTCTCCGAAGCAAGGTTCTACGGCTGCAGTACCAGCACGCGCGACAGCTTCGAGACGCCGCGTTCGTCGAACGCTTCCACCGCGACGAAGTACCGCACACCCTTGTTGAGCGCGGTGAGCGTCAGTCGCGTCGGCTGGTCGGCGAAGCGTTGATGGGTTTCATGCAGCCGGTCCTGCGCGATGCCCCAACGCACGTTGTAGCCTACCGCACCGGGCACCGACTTCCAGACGATTTCGGCATCGCGTGCATCGCTCATGCGCTTCGCGGATACCAGCTCCGGCGCGGGCGGGGGCGGACCGTCGGCATTGCCGAACACACGCAGATCGGAGATCGCCAGATGCTGCGCGCCGACGTGCACGTGCACATAGCGCACGTATCGAACACGCGCGGGCCGATCGAGTTCGACGTAGGCGTTTGGGTGATCCACGTTCGAATGGGAAAGATCGGCGAGCATGCTCCAGCGCTTGCTATCGAGCGAACCTTCGAGGCGAAACTGTGTGACGATGTCGGGCGCATCGCCATAGCGGCCGGACTTGTAGTCGGCGTAGTTGACCTGAACCGCGCGCACGGTGCGCGCGCCGCCGAGATCGAGCGTCAATGTCTGTCCGGGAGCATCGCTCGCAGCAACCCAGTAGGTGCGCGCATTCTCGTCGACGGCATTCGAAGGCGGAAAACCCGGTAATTCGGAGGATGCGCTCGCCGGTTTGCGGTAAGACAGCAGCATCCAGCCAGTGAAAGTGCTTTCGCCGGGCTTGAGCTTGTGGTCGGGCATGCGCTGCGGGAAATCGCCGAAGCGCGTGTCCGCCCACATCTGGCCGTCGTCCTGGAAGCCGGCGGGAAACAAGTCCACGCGCCGTTCGAATTTCCAGTTGACGCCCACCCACATCGTGCCGCTGTTCCACCAGTTGCCGTACGCATCCTGGAACGTCGAGCCGTGACCCGCACCGACCACGAAGCCGCCGGGCTTGTAGCCGACCGGGTTGTACGGCGCGTAGCTGAAGGGTCCGAGAGGTTTCGTGCCGACATACACGCCGGTGGCGTAGACGTTGTACTCGGTGCCCGGCGCGGCGTATTGCAGGTAATAGCGCCCGGCGTGCTTGTTCATCCACGCGCCTTCGATGTACGGCGCGATGCTCGTGTCGCCGTGGTCCTGACCGAAACGTTCCCAGCCATGCGCCATGGGGTCAGCGCGCAACAGCGCCTGCGGCTTGCCGACGAATTTCACCCGTTTGCCTTCGCCTTCGGACGCATGATCGAAGGCGAGATCGAGTTGCGCGCCATAGATCGGATAGACGTTGGACGAATCCCAATACAAATAAGTCTTTCCATCGCCGTCCTGGAATAGGCCCGGATCCCAGGGGCCTGGCGGCAGAGCGCCCGGCTTCATTTCATTCTCGTGCCCGGCCCGGACCGCGCCCGGAATCTCCGGCAGCAGGCGCGTCCAGAAATGCCAGTGGCCATGCGCAGGATCGGTGGAATACAACAAAGGCCGCGGTTCCATTGCCGATTGCATCAGGAACAGCTTGCCATCCGCGACCAGCGTGGCTGGTGCGACCGGTCCATCGAACGGCCAGCGGTCGGGTTTCACGAACGACCAGTGCACCAGATCGTTCGAACGCCAGTAACCATCGGCCAGGGTGAGGAACAGATAGTACGCACCCTGGTAGCGCACGATCGCGGCATCCGCGCCGGTGCGGTACGAGATGCCGTCGTTCATCTGCTCGTAGTTGTAGCGGTAGTCGATGTCGAGCGGATTGATCCAGGTACGGCCGGATGCCGCCATCGCCGGCGCAAGAACAGAGCCGAGCGTCAGCGCGAATGCGCCGCGCAGACAAGCGCCTTCGATGCATCTCCACATGCGGGCAGCATGTGACGCCGGCCGTGCCCTTGCAAGCACGGCCGCGCAATCAGATCTGGTCGCGCAGCGTGATCGTCGCGGCACGCGTGGCCGCGCCGCGCTTCACCATCAGCTTCACTTGCGTACCGGGTTCTTCATCACGCCACTGCCGGCGCAACTCGTAAAGCGGGATCGAAGCCGCCGGTTTCCCGTCGACCTGCGTGATCACGTCGCCTACCTTCAGGCCCGCCGACTGCGCCGGACCGTTCGCGGTCACGTCCATCACCTGCATCCCCTCTTTTGCAGCATTGATCCACATGCCGGAGCGATCGAACGTACCGACGTCCGCAACGGGCTCGGGCAATGGCTTTAGATACATGATCTGGTGCGCGTAATCGAAGGTGACGACGAAGCGCTTCAGCACACCGCCGCCGATGTTGCCCTGATACGACGCATCCGCGAACGAACCCTTCTTCTGTGTGGACAACGACGTCACCACGCCCGGAATCTTCACCGGACCGATCATCAGTTCCGCGCCGCGCGTGACGTAGCCGCGCGAGGCGCCGCCGACGCCCCAGCCTTCCACCGCTTCCACGCCTTTCGGATGCTTCGCCCGCAGGTCGTGCGCCCGCACGAAAGGCGCGGTGAGCGTGATTTCGTCACGCGCGCCGGTGTCGATGTCGAATTGCGCCGGAATGCTTTCGAACGAACCCTGCACCTCCGGCAGATCTCCGTTGAAGACGAACTTCACCGGCGTGCCGGCGTCTTTCGGATCGAAATGCTTCGGATCGATCAGCGTGATCGTGTGCGCGCCGTAGTCGATGCGTGTGACGAAACGCTTGAACACCTCGAAACCGACCATGCCATGGATGTCCACGCCTTCGACGCCGTTCGGTTCGAAGTCGAGCACTCCGACCACCTGGTTCCTGAAAGTCGCGTCGCCGACTTTCAGCGCCTTGATCTTCGCCAGCCCGTAATCCTGTGCCTTGTTGCCGACGCCGGTCCCCGGCATCGCGCCCTCGGTCTTGATGCCCAATGCTTTCGCGGTCGACGGCACCAGGATGTTGTGACCGCCGGTATCGAATATGAAGGTCATCGGCGCGCTGCCGTTGACGGACGCGTCGGCGTAGATGTGATTGTTGTAGAGATGGATCGGGAACTGCGTCTGCGTGGCTCCCCTTTCGATCGAGAAGTCGTTGACGATACCCTTGGGCGCGGCGTACACCGCAGTGGACTGCTCCGGCAGGAATTGAGCGGCAGTGACGGTGACGGTCTGCAGGTACTTCGCACCGAGTCCCGAATCCACGACGAGCTTGTACGGGATTTGCGCACCGTCGAGCGGCCGATAATCGGAAAGGAGTTCGGTCACGTCTTGGGAACCGTGCCGCTCGACCATCCGCATCAACAGGTGCGTTTTGGAATCGAACCACGCCTGAAACGGCTTGCCGCCCTTCGGCGTGAAAGTGAGTACATCGTACGTCCTGCCGCCGGCCGTCTTTTGTCCTTCGTCCTTGACCGTCGCGCCGCCGAAATCCGGCCGCCACCAGAGGTTGGCGTTGCGGTAAGCGGCGTTGATCGCGAGCGGCAGTGCGTCGCCGCCGCTTTCGATGTTCACGGTGCCGGACGGATCCTGGTCCCAGGCCTGCTTGCCGTCATAACCGCTGGCGCCGCTGGCCGGTCCCAACGTGTAGTGGTCCACGTTGCGCCCATCGGAAAGATCGCTGATCGAAGTATCGGTGCCGGTGAGACCCTGGCCGGTGAGGCTGGCCTGGACCTTCAGTGTCGCCTTGCCGTTCCAGGCGTCGCCGCCTGTCGCCGCTTTGTTGGCGCGAAGGATCGCAGAGGGGTCGGCGGCCGCGAGCGCGGCACCCGTTGCGAGACTCAGCACGAGTCCCAGAGCGATCGGGGTCCAGGTTTTCATGGCAGGCGATCCGCGGCCGAAGACGGCGTCAATGTATCCGCATCCGGCCGGTGGCTCGCGTGCCGGTCGGCCTAGGTGCGCACGTTACGCCGCGCCGATCGACATGAAAACGAAAGCCGCAGTGGGGCAGCGGCTTCCGGAGCAGCGGTTTCGCGACTCAGAAATTGTGATCGTTGGCGTCCGGTTGCTTCTGCGACTGCTTGTCGTCGCCTTTCACCGGAGTCAGCGGCCCGACCGTGGCGGTGCCGGCGTTGCCCTTGAGGAAAATCGGGTCGTAGGGGTTGTCACTGAGCTGAAATTGCCGGTAAGCGAGCGATCCGTCCGCCGCCGTTGCGCCGAACGCGGTCCAACTGTCAACAACCTGCGTGGGTGTGTCGCGCTGCGACGGACGATCGTTACCCGAGCCTACAAGCAGATGTTCGGCGCCGTCGCCGACGCGGGATCCCGTCATGCTGGCCTTGACCAAAGCCCAGCGCATCTTGGCGCGATGCAATGCAACATCGTCGCCATACGTCGGCTTCAATCGCTGCCAAAGCTGATCGGTGCGCGCGAATTCGTCGTTGCTCAGCTGCGTGATCATCAAATCGCGGGCTTTGACGTAAAGCGGCGTGTTGCGTTCTGCCGCCAACACCATCCACGCCGCACCGCGCGCGCGATCCACCGGCACGCCTTCGCCGCGGAAATACATCAACCCGAGATTGTATTCAGCGGGTTTGTACGCCCAGGAGGCCGCGACTTGATACATGTCCACCGCGTGTGAATAGTCTTTGTCGTGGAACGCGAGTGAACCGAGTTGAAAGTAATACTGGCCTGGCCGGCCATCGGCCACCGGCGAATTGAAGTTCGCGAGAGGCGGCAAGGCGTCCGTGCCCAGGGAGTTGTAGTCGGGTGCGTCAATCGTGTTGCCTCGGGATGAAATCGGTTTGGTGCCGTTTTGTGCGAAAACCGGCAGGCAGGTTGCGATCAGACCCAGCAGCAGGGCCATTCGTCCGTTCGTCGTTTTCATACGCGCCTCTTCTGCTTGATCATGTGAGCCGCTGTGGGTGATTGAACTGGCACTGGCCGATTTGCCTTCGGTTCGGGTTGGCCTCAGTCGACGCCTATCGGAGTGGCACTGACTGTTCTTTCGTCCCGTTTTTCGTCTGGTTATACGCCGGCGCAATCGACTCCGCAACGACACCGACATCATCGGATTTCGCCTACACGCTACGGCGCAGCGCGCCGATGGTCGGAGCTCCGGCCGAGCAGCAGCATGTCCGAACAATCGGGAGGACCTAGCATGCGTAACGAATTCGACGGCGCAGGCGCGAGCCGCTGGCTGGCAGTGGTCGCACTGTTGTTCCTCGCCAACGGCGTCACAGCTGGCACCGTGTTCAAGTGCGTGGACGCGCACGGGGCGATCGCATTTCAGACCTTGCCCTGCGCCGGACACGCGACGCAAACAGAGCTGGCGCTGCGCGAGCAACCACTGATCGATGCATCATCCATTGCAGCAGAGGTCTCGCGCAAACCGTTGGACCAACATGCGCGAAAGCGTTCGGGCGGGCGCGTTGTTTCGCGTCGCGCGCGCAAGAACGAGGAACCGATTTCCTACGAGTGCCGGGCGGCCGATGGTGAAGTGTTCTACCGGCATTCGAAATGCCCGGCGTCGGTGCCGGGCGACGGCATCGCGCGTTTCGGCGTTGATCAGCCGGCAACCGGATCGCGCCGCGGACGCGGACGCTCGCGTGGCGGCGCGTGGTCTGCGATACCTGTAAAGGCCGTGAAGATCTCGCGCGACGAAGCATGCCGATCGATCAATGCGACGGCGGCGAGCGGGCGCGACGGACACGGGCGCGACGAACAGGTTTCGGTGTACGAACACAACCTGGGCCGCGATCCCTGCCACGGATTTTGACAGCGTGGTTCGGCCATGGAGTCAGGCCGCGATCGCCTCGCGTTTTGATCGCATCTTGTACGGATTCCGTTTTCCCGTTCTCGCGCCGATGTTGGGTGCGGATCGCGACACTTGGGCGGCTTCCTCGAGCAGCCATTCGCGGAACGCGACGAAACCCGCGTGTTCGCGCGAACGTTGCGGATAGACGAGGTAGTGGCCGTAACGCGCCTTCAGTACTTGCGGGAACAACGCGACCAGCATGCCGGCCTCGATCAGCGGCTTCACCATGGTGGTACGGCCGAGCGCGATGCCGATGCCTTCCACCGCAGCGCGCTGGCGCGTTTCGGAATCGCTGAAAGACGCGGCATAACGTTTCGGCGGTTTGCCGCCGAAGGTCACGAACCATTCGGCCCACGGATCTTCGGGGCACAGCAGCGGCCAATCGCCGAGCTGCTCCAGCTTCGGCGGCTTGCGGCCTTTCAACAAAGACGGACTCGCCACCGGCGTCAGCCATTCGTCGAACAGCGGCTCGGAAACCACACCTGGCCATTGGCCTGGGCCGTACCGCAGCGCGGCGTCGAAGCGGCCATCGGCGAAATCCACCAGCTCGATGGAGGAATCCAGGTTCAATTCCATTTCCGGATGCCGTTGCACGAAGCGCGGCAGCCGGGGCAGCAGCCAGCTCGATCCCATCGAAGGCGTGGCGGAAAGGTTCAGTACGTTGGAACGCCGGCTGCACAGCGGCCGCAGCGCCTGTTCGATCGCTTCGAGATGTGGCGCCACGTTGTCGAGCAACATGCGTCCCTCGGCGGTGAGCGTCAGGCCGCGCGAGCCGCGCACGAACAGCGGACAGCCGACGCGCTGTTCCAGCGTACGCATCTGGTGGCTGAGCGCGCTCACCGTGAGGTGCTGGCGCTCGGCGGCGCGCGTGAGGTTCTGCACCCGCGCCACCGCGACGAAGTCCTGCAAGGCATTCAAGGGTGCTCTCGCCATTTCGAAATTTCTCAAGTCAGGATGGAAAAATCATCGCTACCGCGAGCCGCACGACCGCCATATCATGCCCTTCCAGGGTTCCACATGCAACATCGGAGAAGGAAGCCATGTTGAACGAATTTGCAAGAATCGCGGGCGGGATGATGTTCCTGCAAGGCCACGTCATGAACCCCGAGACCGCGCGCCTGCTGGCGCAGGCGGACCGGCCGGCATCGCGCAAACCGCGCGGTGGGCGTCGCTTGAGCACGATCGGCAAATACGAGATCCGCACCTACGCCGTGCTGATCGCGCTGGCGGCGATCTGGGGCGGCTCGTTCCTGTTCCAGCGCGTGGCGGCGAAGGATTTCGGCCCGTTGCCGCTGGTGGAAGTGCGGCTCGCGCTGGGCGGCTTGATGCTGCTGCCGTTCCTGATCCGCGAACGCGCGCACTTCATGCTTTCGCGCTGGCCGGCGATCGTAGGCGTGGGTGCGATCGCCACCACATTGCCGTTCCTGCTGTTTGCCTGGGGCGCCGAACGTGCGCCCGCCGGCATCGGCGCGATTTCCAACAGCATGGCGGTGCCGTTCGCGGCGCTGGTCGCCTTCGCATTGTTCGGCGAGCGCATCGGCATGCGCCGCGCGGTGGCGCTGTTCGCGGGACTCGCGGGTGTCGCGGTGCTGGCCAGCGGACATGTCGCCGGTTCCAACATCGCTGCGGCCGTGGCGGCGGGCACGGTGGCCGCGTTGATGTACGGCTTCTCGACCAATCTGGTGAAGCATCATCTTTCCGATCTGCCGCCGGCGGCATTGGCCGCGGCGACGCTGCTGGCCGGTGCGCTGGAACTGGCGCCATTCACCTGGTTCGAGTGGCCGAAGAACGCGATTCCCATGCACTCGTGGGCGAGCGTGGCGGCGTTGGGCGTGCTGTGCACCGGCCTCGCATACGCGCTGTTCTACAAGTTGATCGGCAACATCGGCGCGACTCGCGCGGCGATGGTCACTTATCTGGTGCCCGCGTTCGGCGTGGCGTGGGGCTGGCTGTTCCTCGGCGAACCGCTGACGCCCAGCATGGCCGTGGGTGGCGCATTGATCCTGGGCGGCATGATCTTCGGTCAGCGCGAGGCACGGCAAAAATCGCGTCGTCCAAAGCCGGTAAAGATCACACGTGCGCAACCGTGCACGGATTGCGGTTGACGACCAGACCTTTCGTCGAAGGAGTGAGATGGCTTCCCGTTTTCCATCAGCCGAAGAATACGAGGCCGAGAAGGCCCGCTATTCCGATTCGATGCGCGTTGACATCCGCACCCATCAGGCGGGCATCACCGGGCAATACAGAAACGAGGTGTTGTCGAACATCAATGGCGATTGCCTGCGGCTGTCGGTGCTGGATGAGCGATATCCCTGGCATTACCACGCCGACTCGGATGAACTTTTCCTGGTCGTCGAGGGAAAACTGCAAGTCGAGATCGCCGGCGAAGACGCGGTGGAACTGACCGAGTGGCAGTACGTCGTGGTGCCGGCGGGCGCGATCCACCGCACGCGCGCCATTGGACGCACTGTGACGCTCACGTTCGAAAAACAGGCCGCCAGAACGGTATTCGTCGAGCACGCCGAAGCAGGCGATTGAGCTCGCAGCGGTCCTCGTCACGCTCGGCGGGTTACACTGTCGGCATGAATGCATCCGCCGGTCGCTTGCCGTTTGTCACGTGTGCGGCGCTGCTTGCGCTGTTCGCGTTGGCAGCGTGTTCGCAAGGCGGCAACCCCTCCGCCGCTCCCGCTGCGGCGACTCCGCAGAACGCGCAAGCCGAACAGGCCGCCGAGAAGCTGAAGCTGTATCAGCAGATGCGCGACAGCCATCGCGACGATCTCGCCGCGCCCATCGGCGAAGACATCGTCAACAATTTCGCGAACACGCCGGCGGCGGCGGAAGTGCGCAAGACATTGCCGGGTATCGAGGCCAAAGCCAAGGCGCAGGCGGAGCACGATCGCCTCGCCGCGTTGTGGAGCTACCAGACCGGCATGCAATCCGGCGGCAAGCAGATCTCGGCGAGCATCACCAGCAGCAAGCCGACGGGAGATGCGGCGGTGCGGCTGATCCTGCGCAGGCATTCAAAGTGGGGACAGAGCGTCTACCTGTTCGGCAGCGGGCACGGCTTCGTCTGCAAGGGTCAATGCGACGTGCCGATGCGTTTCGACGGCAAGCCGCAGAAATGGAAGGCGTACCTGCCCAAGACCGGCGAGCCCGCGCTGTTCATCAAGGACGACGCGCGTTTCATCAAGGCCATGACCAAAGCCAAGGTGATCGAGATGGACGTGGACAGCAAGGATCAGGGCAAAGAAACGCTGACTTTCGAGGTCGGCGGTTACGATCCGGCCAAATTCCCGGAGTTGAAGTCGAAGTAGCCGCGCGGGCATTGAACCCGCGCACGCTTGCGCGCATGCTGCGCGTTCGCACGCAAACTCAAGCACGCTTCGGTTTCATGTGCTTGATTTGCGAAGCCGAATCCGGGCACGTACCGGATTCGGCGTGCTCTGACAAATCCTGGATGGATTTGTTCAAAGCTTCTGAGGGGGATTGCGTTATGGAAGAGAAGATCTGCGTCTTCGACGACGTCTACAACGAGACGTCCGCGCGCGCGCAGGCCGAACACGAGAAGACCGCCGCGTTCGGCATGCTGGCACGCATGAAGTTGTGGGATCGGCCGAAAGAAACCGACATCGCGTTGTCCTCGACAGAGAAGCGCTATGAACCTTTCTGGCTGGCCAAGGCCACGCGGCGCACGACGTACAAGCGCAAGACGGTCTACAAGGTGCGCATCGAGCACGCGCACGCGAATGCCGTGGAATTGCTCGGGCAGAAATTGAATGTCGGACCTTCACGCGAACTGAGCCTGCAAGGCATCGAGGATTGCGAACGTGTCGTGGCCTTGTCGGAATATTTCGACGGCCTGCACCGGCAGGCGCCGGAAAAAATGCTGGCCGACTTCGCTGGAAATTTCACCTTCCGCGATCTCACCGACACCAACGAACCACACTTCATCGCGCCGACGGTCACCGCTGCCTCGGTGCTGCAACAGGTGAAATCGAGGCTGAGCACGCCCATCGAAGCCGACCAGATCGAGAGCGACGAAATCGATATCCAGTCGTTGAACCTGATGTTCCGTCCGGTTTACGCGTTCCAGTTCACTTGGAAGGACAAGCAGGGCGTGATTGAAATCGACGGATTGTCCGGGCGCGTCAACAAGGAAGGCAACATGCTCGGCAACGCGGTGCGCAAACTCGGTTCGCGCGACGCGCTGTTCGATCTGGGCGCGGATTTTGCCGGCCTGGTGCTGCCCGGCGGCACGATCGTCGTGAA
>Ga0070740_10001336_pt1 | contig 35183 bp, 33 predicted proteins | sample Coa_R2_FD_67286 | JGI IMG/M metagenome (GOLD analysis project Ga0070740, IMG submission 67286) | Surface soil microbial communities from Centralia Pennsylvania, which are recovering from an underground coalmine fire - Coalmine... | ecosystem: Environmental > Terrestrial > Soil > Unclassified ...
GGCAGCAAGGATGCATTTTCTACCGGATCCCAAAACCAGAAACCGCCCCAGCCTAATACACGATATGCCCACCAGCTTCCCAGGGTGATGCCGAGGGTCAAAAAACACCATGCCGCGACTGCGAACCGGCGTGTTATCTGTGCCCATGCGCTATCCAGTTTGCCCCGGATCAGGGCGGCCTGCGTGATGGCAAAAGCGACTGAGAAACCAACATACCCGGTATATAGCATGGGAGGATGAATGACGAATCCCGGGTCTTGCAGCAATGGAGTGAGATCGCGGCCCGTTTGCGGTTCCAGCGCCGGCAAAAAGGGATTTGAAGTTAACAGCAGGAAGCACAGGAAGCTGAAGCTGATAAGCCCGAGCACCGCGAGCGTCAGTGCCTGGAAATTCACTTCCTTCTCTCGTGGGGTATGAGAAGTGTAAATGGAGAATATCACGCTCCAGATATTTAATATCAATATCCATAATAATATCGATCCTTCATGCGCTCCCCATACTGCGGTCAAGCGGTACATGAGCGGAAGCGATGGATGAGAGTTGGCGGCAACATAGGCAATGGAAAAGTCATTCACGCCAAATGCGATGGTCATGAGCGCATAGGCGGCGGCAACAAAAATAAACTGGGCCCAGGCGCCGGGACGCGCACACGCAAGAAGATAGGGATTCTTTCGCAGGTATCCCCACAACGGGAAGACGCCTTGGCAAAAGGACAGGAATAGCGCGAAATATAGTGTAATTTCCCCAAATAACCTTATCACTTTGCGGCACCTTCTCTTATTGCCTGATACACATTTTTCGGCATGTAATTTTCGTCATGTTTTGCAAGTACCTGGGTGGCAATAAAGACACCCTGGGAATTCAGGCTGCCTTCAGCAATCACACCTTTGCCTTCACGGAACAGATCGGGAAGAATGCCGACATAACGAACGCGCTGGTCGCGTTTTAAATCGGTGACCACGAATTCCACTCCTAATCCCGTTTTGTCACGTACAACACTGCTGCTTTTCACCATGCCACCCAGCCGGAAATGATAATCAGCCGAAATATGCGCGTTAGCAATCTGCCCGGGCGTGAGAAAGACATTGATATTCTGTTTAAGCGCATAAAGGATTAATCCGGCAGCAACGGTGATTCCCAGTGCGAATAAACCAACATAGTACAAACGGCGTTTATGGATTTTGTTCATGGTTTGTTTTTTTGTTCACGCAAATATTTTTGCCAGCGGCGCCATGGAAGAAACCATTGTGAGAGCAGAAATGCGAACATGCATCCGTACGCGCTCCAAACGTAAAATCCGTAACCACCCATATTTAAAAAATCCATCAAGATTTTTGTCATCGCGTCTCCCGGATCCAGTGATGGTTAGCATCCAGCGCTGTTAATTCATAGCTCATACGCAGAAACAGCACAATTGCATAATAGGTCAAAAAGGCAACAATCATGGCCAGCAAAGGATAGAGCATGGATGAATCAATGGCAGATGGCGCAAAGACTTTCAGTGTTGATCCCTGATGCAGCGTGTTCCACCAGTAGACTGAATAATGAATAATCGGGATATCAACAAATCCAACGAGGACCAGGATAGCAGTGGCACGGCCACCCACCTGTTTTTGTGACATGGCGGACTGAAACAGCATGATGCCAATGTAAAGAAATAACAGAATGAGTTCAGAGGTCAGGCGTGCATCCCATATCCACCATGTACCCCACATGGGTTTGCCCCACAGGCTGCCGGTGACGAGGGCAAGCAAGGTAAATCCGGCTCCAATGGGCGCGCTGTGGCGCATGACAAGAAATGCCAGCTTGATACGCCAGACTATGCCTGCGACGGCTGCCGTCGCCATGACTGCATATATGAAAAGAGACAGGAATGCACAAGGCGCATGTACATAAATAATGCGAAAGCCATCACCTTGCAGATAATCCGCGGGTGCGAGAACCAAACCGCCTAGCATGCCGTAACTGAATGTCAGGACAAAAAGCGCTGATAGCCAGGGAAGCAGCCGGTTCGACAGGCCAAAAAATTTTTTTGGAGAGACGAGGCTGTTAAATAGGTGCCACATCCTGTTTATGCCTTACTTTTATAGTGTATAGTGGGTCAAAATACTACCAAAGATGGTATATTCTGACAATAAAGTTCAATAGCAATTTAATTCAAGGAGCGAATCAGGATGCGAGGACGAATCAGAGCAGGTGTGAATTATGCTTTTATTGGTGCAGGCATGGGAATGGTTGCCGGATTGGTGGCAACAGAGCGGCTTAACAATACTCATGACTTATCTGACGCCTGGATCTGTTATCCGCATCCCGGCACCAACAGCTGCGCAGACTTTAATCCTGTATTCTCAACCCGGACACATGCCTATCCCGATTTTTACCGGTCCAGGTGGCTGAGTTCGCGTGATGTCACTTATATCATCGTTACAGTCATGGTGATATTTGCATTCTTCGGGGCTCTTTATGGTGTCCTTCGCGGCAGCCGGCTGCGTGATGCAGATATTCATGTCAACAATGAGCCGGATCAGGTTGATGACGCTGATATGGGTGAGGCAAATGAGGATGCGCTGCCGCTCCTGATGCAGAATGCACCGGAGCAGCTTGAAAATAGACATGAGCAGCGATTGAGAGAGGCAGGGTATCAGGGCGCTATCCCGGATGCCTATAAGGACCCGGTTTCCCGTTCCATCATGGTCAATCCCGTTATTCTGATTACCAAGGATCATACCACCAGCCAGTCATACGATGAGGAAACCGTGCTCGATTTGATACAAAGAGAAAATTACCTCTGTCCGCTTACTCGCAAACCATTCAAGGAATACATTTTGAATCGTGACCTGAAAAACTTGATCGACAAGTGGGTGGAGGACAGAATTGCTGAAATGGCGGCAAAACCTTTTAATGAATTGCCTCGGGATATTGCTAAACAGAAACTGCTGGAGGCGCAGGGGTTTTTCCGGAAACGGGTGCCTGTCAAGCCGCTCAGCGAGGAAGATGTAAAATATCGCCAGTATTTGAGCAAGACGGTGTGAAGCAGGGCTTGAAGGAATGAATCACCAGCCATGACATAGGATATGTAGATTGTGATACCATGCACCGGCTCATGACGACCAGAAATGTGAGCATTTCCAAAAAAACCAAAGACCGAGTTAAATGAAATTCATCGAACATGCCAAAGAAGGGTTGCTAAATTTATATTTTTCCAAGCTGCGTTCCGTGCTGGCGTTGCTGGGAGTGCTGGTTGGGACGGCGTCAGTTGTCGCAATGGTATCAGGCGGAGAATTGGCGACTAATGAAGCATTGAAGCAGTTCAAAGCGCTGGGAACAGACCTGCTTGCTGTTTCGATTAATATTTCTGCTGAGGATGCCGCGCAGAGTAATGGTAAAACCGAAAATCTGTCATTGTCACAGGCGCTTGATCTTGGGAAAGCAGACAGGGACATTTTGCAGGTTGCGCCTTACACGCAATTATTTCAGACCATATTTTATAATGGCGCGCCAGTCAATGGTATTATTCTCGGTGTAACCGACAGTTTCGCTGATATCGTGCAGATAAAAATGCAGTCTGGCAGATTTGTTTCTGTGTTCGACAAATATGAATTCTATTGTGTGGTAGGCCACGATGTTTATGACGCACTGAAAAAAATTTCCTTCAGGGAGCCGCTGGGGCAGCAATTACAAATCGGGAAAAATATTTTTGTGATTGTCGGCGTGGCTGATGCATGGCCGGAAAACAGTTTTGTTTACGCAAATATTGATAACTCGATTCTGATTCCCGTCATGACATCGACGCTTGTCAGTAAATATGCTGTTATCAGCAATGTCATCATGCGCCTGTCGCAGCAGGCAGATATTCCATCAGTTGAAGACCATGTGACCGCCAGAGTCAATAGCCTGATTTCCGGAAAACAGGTCACATTCCGCAGCGCAAAGGAATTGATTGCGAAAATGAAAAAGCAGAGCAATATCCTCACGGTGTTTCTCGGATTGATAGGCAGCGTATCACTGATCGTCGGCGGCATCGGCGTGATGAATATCATGCTGGTTTCTGTCATCGAGCGGCGCCGGGAGATCGGCATACGGCTGGCGGTAGGCGCTAAACGCGGCGACATAGGCGCGCTGTTTTTGATGGAAGCTGTGATGTTGTCGCTGGTGGGCGGAACGTTGGGGGTGTTGATAGGAATCTTGATCGCTTATGTCATTGCCATGATCTGGCATTGGGATTTTACCCTGTTTTTGTGGCCGCCCCTGGCCGGATTTTCTGTCTCGGTGGCGGTGGGTATTTTCTTTGGCTTTTATCCAGCCTATCTTGCCTCACGACTCGATCCCATTGAGGCGCTGCGATCGGAGTAAGGATGTTAGCGCCATATGCCTGGCACTGGCATCAAAGGGTGTTGCGTCTTTCAAATTTACGCTCGTCGGATTTGCTGAATGTTCCGATTTGATCACAGATGGATTGAAGGCAATGCATGGTCAGATTGGCTAATTTGTCATTGACCGGATTTGCCCAGATTGAGCAGGCTATCAAAGTGGAAAAGATGGATGGCTGAGTATCTGGAACGCTGAGTTTGAGAAGGACAGACTGCTTTACCAGCCAATCCAGATTGGATTGTATTTCGGCTTTAACTCCAGATTCATTGGCTTGAATGGTTCCATTCGAACAAAACAGTTTTCCAAAGCGTTTCTGTATTTCATCCTGAAAGCTTTTCACATCGTTCGCATCGATGGCTGTTGTCCTGATGACAGGTTCGGGTATCAGGTCGCCATTGATTATAATCTGGTAGGTTTCATCACGCTGAATTTCAAATTCCAGTGTTTTATTTCGTGTCAGGTACTCCATGACCTGCATGACCATTAACAGCATAACGGCAAATTTAGCTTGTTTTTCGAGAGCAGTGTCGTCACTTGCAATACAGAAATGAGCATAATCGGCGACAGTTTTCAAAATCTTTCTGGCATCCACCACGCTTTCAATTTTCAGCACGAATTTGTCTTTGACGAAGCAGCGAAACAATTTTTTGGCCCTGACCGCCAGCATGTCGATGGAGTTGATAGTGAAACGCTTGTCGAGACCGGTTGGCAACTCCTCATTTGGAAGAAAGGCAAGCATATGCTGGATTATTTCATCACTGATCATATCGAAAGGGCGTGATTGTTCCGGTTGATGAGCGAGAAAGATTGTCATTGTACGGGTAGAACCGGTCACATCCTCGTTTTTATAGGGACGGCGCCTGCGCAGCATGTTGACTCCAATATGTTCAAGGGTGAATCATGAGCAAGAGAATGATATTGATTCATCATTATACGAGCAGATATGTCAAATACAAGCAAGCAGGATGAAGATAGCCGCGACCAAACGGTTCACGGCTCAGCGTTGAGATATGGTATGCTGGGCGATTATGCATAATAGCAGCGTACCAGCTTGTCCTTTGACAATCGTCCTTTCTCATCCTTGTCAAACATATTCAGAATACTTCCGTCATTAAGCATGAGAATGCGATTGCCGTAACGTAACGCGATATCCAGATCATGAGTCGTCAAAATACATGTCATATTGTGCTGTGTTATCATTTTTTGTGTCAGCTGCATGATTTGCTCGGATGTTTTTGGATCCAGCGCGCTGGTGTGTTCATCGAGAAGCAGCAATGAAGGCGGTTCCAATAAACATAGTGCCAGGGCTAATGCCTGTTTTTCTCCGCCAGATAATTGATTGATGGTGAGATCCACTTTCCCAGAAAGATTAGGGTTGAAATCCTGAAGATAATTTTGCAAAAAAGTTTTACCTTCTTGATGGCGTGAACGAAGTGTGTGTTGTTGATTCATCAATAAATAGTTTTCGTAGACTGTTAATGAGGTGAAAAGAGAGTCAGCCACATTCTGATTTAATACCGCAACCTGCCGACTGAATTGATGGTAATGATGCTGCCTGATTGGCTTGTCATGAAAATAGATTTCTCCTTGGCCGGGCTGATATTGTCTGTGCAGCAATTTTAGCAGCGTGCTTTTTCCGGATCCATTGCTGCCAAGTAAAATGACAAAATCACCTTGATGGATTTGGTAATTTATTTTTTGCAAGGCTGGCCGGTTTGAGCCGGCGAACTGAAGAAAAACGTCATTTATTCGAAGAATAGTCATGATATTGAGCTCCCCGTTTGCGGTCTGACGGCTGCACGCAGAAAAATAATCAGCAAGATGCCAAGAATCATTTTGAGATAGATGGGATTGATGTCCAGGCTGAGTAACAAGTTGAGTGAAAAGAAATAGAGAAGCACGCCTATCAGGCAGGCGATCAATTCAGCGCCAATGCGAAAATACGGCCGACTGTAACAGCGCCGCAGGATTTGATGACCAAGAATAATTGCGCCAATGCCAGTCAGGGTCATGCCAAAACCCATGCCGATATCGGCATACCCTACTGTTTGTGCGGTGAACACACCGGCAGCCGCGGACAGCAGATTGGTGAGTGCAAATCCGGCAAGACGATACAGCTCGACTTTTTTGCCCAGCCGCTGTAACAGCGCTGGATTGTCGCCAAACGCTCTCAAGGTTAGTCCAAAACGTGATTTGATGAGCGCGAGTGTGAGCAAGCAGAGTGTCATGACATAGCCTGCCGTGAGTGCCCATCCGACCAGGTCACCTTGTTCAAACGCGGATGAGACCAGCGTTGTCTGTGATAACAGACTGATATTGGGTTTTCCCATCAAAACGAGATTGGCGCTGCTCAGAATGAAGGTTGCCAGTACACCAGCGAGTAATGGATCTACCCGCCCGCCGCGCTGTATGAAGGCTGCCAGCATGCCCGCCATTGCTCCGCAGCATAATGCGGCCGCTGCGGCCAAGAGAGGCGGAATCCCCATGGTGATGAGTTTTGCAAACACAGCAGCTCCTGCGACGAAACTGCCATCGATGGTCATGTCAGTCGCGCGCAGGATGTGATAACTAATGCTGATGGCGAAAGCCAGCGGCAAAAATGTCAATGACTGTGTCAGAATGGATATGATCAGATTGGACATGATTAACTCCCGCTTTTTTTATCAACCATCTCAAGTTTGTAATTCAGCTTGCTTGCTGCTGTCTGAATGGCCGTCAGGGACTGTTGCTCCTTGTCCAGGGATGATTTGTTTACAAAGATTGTCAGCTTGGTCATGTCTACCATGGGTAAAGAGCAAACTGGTTTTCCATTCAGTACGTCTGCGGCAAGCGCTGCACCTTCAGTCCCGATTTGACGCTCGTGAACGCCAAGAGCGAAAGCTGCACCATCCTGTACCGAGCCCTGATCGGACGTGATCAGCGGGATATGACGTTTTTCAGCTGTGATTTCAAGCGTGCTAATCCCGCTGACAATGAGGCTGTCCTTGAGCACCAGAATGCCTTGCATATCAGCAGGGATATTATTGGCCGTGCTGTATAACTCGTTCAGGGTGGGAACCATCATGGGTTTTAATTCAATGCCGTAACGTTTGCCGGCCGCGACAGCTGCAGTGACTTCGGGAAATACCTTGTCAGATGCGCTATGGATCAATGCGATGCGTTTTAGCTGTGGATTCACCAGATGAATAAATTGAATTAATTGATCAGCGGAAATTTCATCATGCACAACGGCGATATTGCAGTGTTTTCTCTGCACGCGTTCTTGCTGAGTGATGGATGCAGCCAGGCTGACAATCGGCTGAGACGGTATCATGGTGGCGGACATTTGTGTGGCATCGGTTCCAATCGGTACGATGATGTCATAATTTTCATTTTTCATTTGCTGGATAATGGCGCGTTCCAGGTTGATATCGCCCTGTGCATTGGCGACTTTGATCCTGAATGGAACGGATGTGCTGGCACGTAATGTCTCGGTGAAACCAGCAACGATTTCATTCATTGCCTTATGTTCGATAGGAACAATAATACCGATTTTTTTCTCGCCGGAAGAAGGCTTGCAGCCAGCAAGGATTACCAGCAGACAGATTATGACTGACAAATAGAATGCTATTTCAATGGATCTGACTAACACTTTCATAACAACTCTCCAGAAAAATTAATGGATACGCAGCGGTGGGCGTGCGCGATACAAAGAAAAAATGTACGAACGGTCTGGATGCGCCTAGAGGCGCCAGGAAAGCTGTAAGTGGTTAATTAGATGAATATTTAATTTTGACACCGGTAAATCCTCCAACACAATTAAACGCGAAAATGCCTCAGCTGTTATTTAGCTGCGCCAACGTTCGCTCTGTGCTGTAAAGGATTCAATGATTTGCATGGTATATGTCACCAAAAATTTTTAATACCTTACTATGAAAAATATCTTATGTCAAAAAATATACATGAGTAAGATTAAGACAGCATTAATAAACGCCTTTCCTTTTTGTTCTTCCTCTCCTCTGCAAACGTGGAGGAGAGGAGGCATTGAATTTACCCGCAAATTGTGCTGAATCCCAAGCCTTTCTTTTTGATGCCTTCAATGATGGTTGGTAAAGCCGCTACAGTTTGCTCGCGCTTGTCATAGCCGTCATGCATAAGTATGACTTGCCTGGAGTATGCGTTTTTCAATACCCAGCCAATAATTTTTTGCACGCCTGGCCTGTCATAATCGAACGAATTAAAGCCCATCGGGACCGGCATCATGCCATGTTCGCGTATCACATCACGGACATGTGAATTGGAAGCACCGAATGGATAACGCAGGCATTTGGGTTTCTCACCGATGATGCCGTAAATAATCTGTGAAGGTTCTGCTACTTCTGTCTGCAATTGCGCTTCAGAAATTTTTGTCAGCATGGGATGGGTCATGGAGTGGCTCGCGATGACGTGGCCTTGTGCGTGAATTTCCCTGACGACATCGGGAAATCGTTTCGCATTTTCGCCCACTTCAAAAAATGTCGCCTTGATATTATATTTTTTGAGTATCGCGAGAATTTGCCGCGTATAAACCGGATTGGGGCCGTCATCGAAGGTAAGTGCAACGGTTCCTGGCTGGGGAAGTTTGTTAACATAGGGTACGGAGTTGTTATTTTCGGCATAAACGGCAAACGGCAATAATAAAAAAAGATAAACAATACGTTTGATCATGACATGGTCCTTTCCCTGGTTGAGTTCACGAAGATCGGCTTTGACCCGGATATATTACCATACCGAAAAGGGGGCTCATAACCTAGTGAAATTCGGGAGCGCGTACCAATTCAGATAATTGATCGATGTTGTTGCCATTGAACTCTGCCTGAAGGACTTCATTTATCTCGAGATATAAGGAATTATTGGAATCCTTGTTGGATAAGTGGCCAAGCCTGTTCTGCAAAAAAATGACAGTGTCCTTGAAACTGCTGGGCTCGGGTTCATTCAGGAAGGCTATCATTTCATTCATGCGGTCCACATCAGCCAGTGTATGTTTGGTGTTGTACTTGAAAAATCCGCTCAGGCTTGTCACATTGGGAATGATATCGAAAAATTTGCCCTGGTCTTTTCTCTCGGTTTGTTTTTTATGCAGGAACTCCTGATACTTTCTGCAGGCGTGCAGCACAATGTCCCGGATTTTTTTTACGCGCTCATCGTTTTCTTCTTTTCGATATGGCTGAGGGCTTTTACTGGTGAACTGCAAATGTGTGACATGCGGGGTAAGGCCGCTCAATCTCTTGTCAGTTTCATCGCGGGACAGCGGGGTGGAGAACAGGTTTATTTCAAATAGCTTGGGACTCTTTTTGTCACAGGAGAATATGGAAACTCCATATTCCCGCAAAAAACAGCCTAGGTTGTTTTGCATGCCAAAGAACAACTGTGGTTGCAGCTCCTGACTGCCGCCGCCGCCGGAAACAACCTGGCATATTTTGGGATGAGGTGATTCTTCGTTCCTGTTGTTAAAGTAATAAATCGAGTGGTCGTGAGCAGTCGTGACCATGTCAGGCGACATTTTTTGGAAATCACACATGATCCGGGTGAGCATTTCGTTGTAATTGCCATTGCTCTCAAGCTTTCTGCTGCTATCAGGTTTTTCATTGAAGATGGCTCTCAGTTTTTCCTTGAAATCATATGCGTCAGGAGACAGTTGTAGTATTTGATTGACTAGCGTGATTTCTTCCGGGGCCAGATAATGCTTTGCATCCCAGCCGAGGGGGTAGGCGCGCTTTCCGGCAGTGAATAATGGATGGTGCATGGCGAAAATTGCGGATCTGCCTGCCTTGACTGCTTCAAAATATTTTCGTTGTGTCCAGGCAGCCTGGTTGTTCGGGTCAACAGGCTGGTCAAAGGCGTATTGTCTGAGGAGAGCCAGATAATCTTTTACATAAGTATTCGAATTGAGCGCGAATACCTCTACTGTATCAATTATCCATGAGTTAAAAAAATGGGGCATTAAATGTTTTGGCAGCAGAGTGTAATCAAGATTATTCCGTTGAAAAAACTCCTGTTTGCTTTCCTTTTGTTCCGGATCGGATGGGTGCTGCAGATAGCTATGCGCAATCTGCTGCCGTTCGGCATCTGCGTTGTTTAATGGATTGGTACCCAGCAATGTATTATGAAATGGTACCCACGATTTCAAATGTGTCTCGGTGTCGCGGCCGCCGTCATGGTTTCCTAATACGACAATACAGGGTACGCCGCAAATATTTTCAAGGTCCTTGTTGCCATAGGTTTGATGGAACTGGCTTTCGAATCTTGGGTCTGCCGGACCGAAGACGCCGTCAGGGTAAAAATTATCACCCAGAATGATAAACAAATCCGGCTTTAAGTCCGGATATTTTGAGACAATCTGATTCAGTAGTTCCGCGACTCGTTTGGGTGCATCCTTATCGCTTCCCTGGCAGCCCAGTGCGCAAATATTCAATCTGGATTTATTGTGGTTCACAATATTGAAAGTCCGGGGTTGTGCCTGCTGCGCGGATTTTAATGCCAGAAGAATTTGCTCTTCAGTGTAAATACTTTTTTTTTGCGCATTCAAATCATTTAGCTCGATATCAGAAGAAACTTTCTGCGAGGTGGAATCCGGAGACGACAAAACACTGCTCAATACTGATTTGTAGCTGCTGTCGAAATGGAAACTGATATGATCGGAACCCGGATTTGTGGTGCGGCTATCCATTGATATTAAGCCTTATTATGTGTCTGATTTATCAGTATATATAGGTCAGCTTAATAAATACTTAAATGAAATGAACCGCTGGCATTGCATGAATGACGCAGTGGAAAATTTTCAGCGCAGCCAAACATTTCACGCTTTACTTTCGCAAAATGCTGGCGGCTTTGAAGTCAGTTCTAGGCAGGCAAGTCACCCACGGTAACAATCTTGAGAGAGTTGGTGCGGCCGTGTACGCCGATCAGGTCACCTTTTGTGATAATCACCAGGTCGCCATTTTTTAAAATATCTCTTGATTGCAATTCATCGATAGAGGCCTTGTTGAGAACTCTTCTATCGATATGAGTGGCATCGAACGGAATGGGATAAACGCCACGATAAAGCGCCATGCGCCTTAAGGTTGCTTCATATCTGCTTAATCCATAAATGGGTATGTATGAGTTGACCCGGGACATCAGAAGTGGCGTTGTGCCGGATTCGGTGAGAGCGATGATTGCCTTTATATCCAGATGATTTGCGGTGTACATCGTTGCCATGGCGATTGCTTCATCCACGTATTTCAAATGTACGTCAGAGGTGCGGCGCATGGATTTGATGCTGTGATGTTTTTCCGCGCTCAGGCAAATCCTGTCCATGGCAGCGACGGCTTTATCAGGGTAAAGCCCGACTGCTGTTTCGCCAGATAACATGACGGCATCGGTTCCATCAAGGACGGCATTGGCAACATCTGATACTTCTGCGCGTGTCGGTATGGTGTTGCTGATCATTGTTTCCAGCATTTGTGTAGCGGTAATGACTGGTTTGTTGAAAACGCGGGCAATTTTGATGATCTTTTTTTGCATGCCGGGTAATTCAGCGTCGCCAATTTCAACACCCAAATCGCCGCGTGCAATCATGACGGCATCGGATGCCTGGATGATTCCCTCAAGATTGGTGATGGCTTCCGCGCGTTCAATTTTTGCGATGATTCCAGGATTTCCGCCAGCTGCCTTAAGCAAGGCGCGTGCTTCATTGATATCGTCGGCATGACGAGGAAAGGAGACGGCAATATAGTCTGCTTCAAGGCGTACTGCTTCATTGATATCTGCCCTGTCTTTATCAGTTAATGCTGCTGCTGACAGGCCGCCGCCAAGACGGTTAATTCCCTTGTTGTTGGATAATTCTCCGCCAACCATGACCTTGCAATGGATTTTTGTATGTTCTGACGACAATACCTTGAATACGATACGCCCATCATCCAGTAACAAGGTGTCATCCTTGCGTACATCGTCAGGCAGATTTTCGTATCCGAGAGAAACACTATTTTCATCGCCGGCATTTTCATCAAGCGTGGTGTCAAGGATGAATTGCTGGCCTTCGCGAAGCATGATTTTTTTATTCTTGAAACGGCCAATGCGGATTTTTGGGCCTTGCAGGTCGACAAGAATTGCGACCGTTTTTCCATGACGCGCGGCAATTTCCCGCACCATTTTGATGCGGGCTTCATGCATGCTGACTTCACCATGAGAAAAGTTGGCGCGAAAGACAACAGCGCCAGCGAGGATGACTCGTTCAAGCATTTCGGGGCTGTCTAGTGACGGCCCCAGGGTGACAACAATTTTTGTACGACGAAGATAGTTCATGCGACCTTTTCATTTTTTATCATCCGCTCTTCGAAAGCGGCGATGACGGGCAGTTTCTTGCCTTCAAGAACGGTTAGAAATGCTCCGCCGCCAGTTGAGATGTAATCAATTTTGTCATTGATATGGTATTTTTCGATTGCGGCAAGTGTATCACCACCGCCAGCGACTTTAAATGCCTTGCTGTCGGCTATTGCTTTCGCAATGGCTTGTGTGCCCTTGGAAAACTCTTCGATTTCAAAAGCACCGATAGGTCCGTTCCAGAGAATGGTTTTTGCTTTTTTGATGATGCTGATAAAGTTCTTGATTGTATCAGGCCCTACATCAAAGATTTTTTCATTGTCATCAATCTGTGAAACAAGGCGCACGTAGGATTCTGCATCCTCCGCAAAGCGTTCAGCGACAATAACATCGACTGGCAGAGGAATTTCTGCCTTGCGCTGCTTGGCTTCAATCGTCAGGCGTTCAGCTTCATCAATCAGATCCGGCTCATATAATGACTTGCCGACTGTATAACCCTCGGCAGCCAGGAAGGTATTGGCAATGCCACCGCCGATTATGAGGGCATCTACCTTCTTGACCAACGAATCCAGCAGGGCCAGTTTTGTTGAAACCTTTGATCCGCCAACGATTGCCACAACTGGATGGGCGGGCTTGTCCATTATTTTGCTGAGAGCTTCAAGCTCTGACATCATCAGGGGACCTGTGGCTGCTTCCTTAGCATATTTAATGATCCCGCATGTGGAGGACTCGGCGCGATGGGAAGTAGCGAAGGCATCCATTATGAAGACATCGCATAATGCGGCCATTTTCTTCGATAGTTCAACATTGTTATCGGTTTCGCCATGATTAAAGCGTACATTTTCCAGCAATACGATCTGGGCATCGCCCATGTTGAAGCCGTCGATCCAGTTTTGAATGAGCGGAACTTCCATTTTTAATAATTTAGACAATTCTCTTGCGACCGGTGCAAGCGAGTAAGTTTCATCAAATACACCTTCTGTCGGACGGCCTAGATGAGAAGCAAGCATTATCCTGGCTCCTGCCTTGAGGGCCTGCTTGATAGTGGGCAGCGCAGCACGAATCCGAAGATCACTCGTGACTTCTCCATTTTTGAGAGGCACATTAAAATCTTCCCGGATTAAGACTCTTTTTCCCTTTAGATCTAAGTCTGACATCTTTGGAATTGGCATTCACTGCTCCTTTAAGTAACAACGTATTGATGTGCTGAATTTATTGCATAACTGACTGAAAAACAATAGTGTGGAATACTGATGGGCATTCTCCTGTTTGCAGTAAATTCGTCCAACTCGCAAATTGTCTGGCATAAGACCGGGGCGCTGAGTGGATAGCGATACACAACGACACCAAAATATATACTGGATTTTCAATGGCTTTGCGACCGATTGAGCGTTTTTTACAATTAGAGTCTGCCAGTGGCATTATTCTGTTCATGATGGCAGTTTTGGCAATTTTATGGGCAAATTCACCGCTTGCATTTATTCACGAGCGTTTTGTAAATGCTCTATTATTTGTCACCAATGATGGATTAATGGCTGTCTTTTTCGTTGCAGTAGGGCTGGAGTTGAAACGCGGTTTTCTGGAGGGCCAGCTCTCACATTACTCTCAAATAATATTGCCTCTTATGGCAGCTGTCGGGGGCATGATGATGCCTGCCTTGCTCTATCTATGCATAAACAGGCAAAGCCCAGCCACCATTCAAGGCTGGGCGACACCAGTGGCGACTGATATCGCATTCGCACTCGGGGTATTATCATTATTTGGAAAGCGGGTACCTTCCGCGCTCAAAATGTTTTTACTGGCCCTGGCTATTTTCGATGATCTGGGTGCCATTATTATAATCGGACTGTTTTATACTTCCGGGATTGCCTTTCAATATCTGGTGCTTTCAGCAGTTGTCATTCTGGCCCTGCTGTTTCTCAACTACCGGTCGGTTCAATCGCTGAAACCCTATCTGGTCCTGGGTGTATTGCTATGGCTATGCATACTTAAAGCTGGCATTCATCCTACCATTGCCGGTGTCTTGTTCGCGCTGACTGTTCCGGATATTCCCCTGACACAACGATCTCCACTAAATCGTCTGGAAAATGCATTGCATCCGTGGGTGGCCTATCTCATCATGCCGTTGTTCGCATTGACGAATGCCGGATTTTCATTGCATGAATTATCATTGGAAAACATGTCCAGCGTGGTGGTGGCAGGGATTGTTTGGGGATTGTTTGCCGGGAAGCAAATCGGCGTATTTGGCTTTTCATGGGTATTGATCAAGCTGGGGGTGGCAAAGCTTCCAAGGAATGCATCCTGGCTTTCATTTTATGGTGTCGCGGTATTATGCGGGATTGGTTTTACTATGAGCTTGTTTCTTGGTACCCTTTCGTTTCAAAATGATCATACTTATTTAGCGGAAGTTAGACTTGGTGTCATGATAGCTTCCATTTTATCTGGTCTTGTTGGCGCAATCATTTTGTTAGTTGCTTTTATTAAAGATGGGACGAATGTCCATGATGGGGGGATCATCGTTGATTAACGATAACTCTATAAAAAAAGTGAGTTTTTTCCAGCGTCTTGCTGGTTGGTTGATTCATGCGTTCACTGCCAGCGGCGCCTGTGTCGGGTTGCTTGCGTTATTAGCCATCTATGATCACAATTTTCTGCTGGCGCTTTGGCTGATGGGTGCTGCAATCATGATCGATGCCGTTGATGGCATGTTTGCTCGCATGATCAGGATCAAGGATGCAGTGCCTGAAGTGGATGGCGCGCTGCTTGATAACATTGTCGACTTTTTTACTTACACGCTTGTGCCCTGTTTTTTTCTGCTGGTAACAAATTTATTGCCTGAATACTGGCGGATACTGTGTGTGATGGTCATCACGTTTTCTTCTGCGTACCAATTTACACAGGTAGACGCAAAGACCATGGACCATTTTTTTAAGGGGTTCCCGAGTTATTGGAATATTGCCGTGTTTTATCTTTTCTTCTGGCAAATGACACCGATGACTAACATGATCATCCTGTTATCATGTGCACTGCTTAGTTTCGTGCCAATAAAGTATGTCTATCCCTCACGCCTGGATTATCTCACGGATAACAGGTACCTGCGGCTCAGCATGGTAGTGATTACTATTCTCTGGGGTGCGGCGACAACGGGACTGCTTTGGCTATACCCGAAATCGAATCATTTTCTGGTTGCTATTTCTGTGGGCTATTGTTTGCTCTATATCGGGATTAGCCTCTATCGAACCTGGGTTCCGCTGACATCACTAGACTTAGCGCCTGAATAAAAGTTTACTCTTTTACAAGGTCCGTATAAATGCAGAGCAAGTCTCCGCAGCGTATTTTAATTACTGGTGGCGCCGGATTCATCGGTTCTCATACCGCTGACTTGCTCTTGAGCCAGGGCAGGGAAGTTGTCGTATTGGATAATTTGTCTACCGGCAAGCTCGAAAATCTCAATCTGCAGCACCCGGATCTGGAATTTATCGAAGGTGATGTGCTTGAGTATCCTTTTCTGGAAGAGTTGGTTACACGTTGTGACGCAGTATTGCATCTTGCCGCCATTGTTTCCGTACCTCTTTCGATTGAAAATCCGATTTACTCTTTTCAGGTCAACACACAGGGACTATTGCATGTCCTGCAGGCATCGCATGCGGCGAAGCATCCGATTCGGGTCGTCTTTGCCTCGAGTGCGGCTGTATACGGTAATTCGATGAAGCCTCCTTGCAGGGATGATGCTCGCCTGGAAAGCGAGCCGCTATCTCCTTACGCATTGCAGAAAATCCATGATGAGGATTATGCGGGTCTTTACGCTCGCATATATGGCATTAGTAGTCTGGCTCTCAGATATTTCAATGTCTACGGATCACGACAGGATCCATCCTCTCCCTATTCTGGTGTGATTAGCCGGTTTCTCGATGCATACAAGCATAATACCGAGCTGACCATTTTTGGCGACGGAAAACAGTCACGTGATTTTATTCATGTCATGGATGTTGCGAGAGCAAATATGCTTGCATTAAACAGCAATTATCATGGCGCGCTAAATATTGCTACCGGCCAGCCCCACACACTTCTTGAGGTGATCGAGTATCTGCAATCGGCGGATAAGCCTGCCAGAATCAGATTTGAGCCTGAGCGTGCCGGTGATATTAAAAATTCTTATGCTTCCACTCATCTTGCAGAGCAACAGCTAGGCTTCAAGCATGTTATCTCTCTGCGAGAGGGTATGAGAATGATGACTGGCTAGTCATTAATCATTCATTGTTGTATCCCAAACCATCCGCCGGTGTCACCGCCTGCCCAGCATTGATTATTTGTACAGGTACTGATTTTTGCGCACTGGACATTAAATGCGTCTTCCTTGCTGATGTCTTTATTCTCATAACCTGTGGGGACACAGATTCTGTTCTTATAAGAGCCAGCGACACGGACCTGACCGTTAACAAAAATATTGCTGCCGACAGAGTAAATGCCATTCTCCTTGTTACGTGAATAGCAGGCGATATAGCAGCCAGGGTTTTTCTTGTAATCATTATTGGTGGGTAATGTTTTTTGTACAAAACCAGGCATGGGGTGATTAATGACAACAGAACCATTGGTGAAAACAGTATAATTATCCGGAAGCAGGGTTTGATCAGCGCCGGAAGATAACGATCCTGATGCTGGTTGAGCCAGCGAGGCAACGGGGAGAAGGGCTGCTATGACAAAGCTGCTGATCCTGATTTTGTTTATCATGATAGGTCTCCTCTTTTTGGTGTATTTTTATAATCATGATTATCACTGGTGCTTGTTTAGCTATTATACCATTATGAGGCAGGAAAGGCTGTTATTGACGATACCGGGGATTATCATGACAAATAAAATTGATATTAATCAATAGGTTAATTTTTTAATCCCGGTGTTGTTGCGTAAATCTCGACCTGATGAGATGGAGAATCAGGAGATGTCAGGGGTTCCATTTCTGCAGAATTAATCATCAACATATCCACTAATCCTGCCAAATCAGTTATCATTGGCGCCATTAACGATCATGGCTTGTCGATACGCTGGAGAAACATGATGCCAAAACACGAGAGGGTTGAAGCCCAGGCTTGCACCAAGCTGCAATACGAACTGACATATGCGGATTTACCACTTTCATGTCCGCCGGGTGACACGCGCGTCTGGGATGCGCATCCTCGCGTTTATTTGCCGATAGAAGAAGTTGGCCAGGTAGTATGTCCATACTGCGGTGCCAGGTATGTGTTAAAAGATTTTATTCCGCCAGAGAAATAATCATTTTGTCGTCTATGTCACAAAAGATTTTAGTCATAGGTCCAGCCTGGATTGGGGACATGGTGATGGCGCAAAGCCTGTTTAAGCTTTTAAAACAGCGCGACCCGTCAGTTATCATCGATGTTCTTGCGCCTGCCTGGACGTTTTCACTTCTTAAATGTATGCCGGAAGTGACAAACGCGATTGAAATGCCTCTGACACATGGCGAAGTTAAAATCCGCGCCCGCTACCGGCTCGCAAAACAGTTACGCGAGAATAATTATGATCAGGCCATTGTGCTGCAGAACTCATTCAAGTCGGCTCTGGTTCCATGGTTTGCAAGAATACCAATTCGTACCGGCTGGCTGGGCGAGTGTCGGCATGTACTCCTGAATGATGTCAGGCGGCTGGATAAAAAGCGTTATCCGCTGATGATAGAACAATTCATGGCACTTGGTTTGCAAGCTGGCGCAGTGTTACCTGCAACCTATCCCTATCCAGAGTTCAAGGTCGCCAAGGCGTCACAGGATGCCACACTCGCCAAACTCAAACCTGTCTGGCGCGGACGTCCGGTATTGGCCATGGGGGTGGGAGCGGCGTTTGGACCGGCGAAGCGCTGGCCGGAAGATTATTTCGCGCAAGTAGCCAGTCACAAGCTGGCGGAAGGCTGGGATATCTGGTTATTTGGCTCAAAGGATGATCGCGCTATCACAGAGAAAATCATGCAGCTGACCGACAATCAATGTGAAGACCTTTCTGGACGGACTGAGCTTTTTGAGACAATCGATTTACTTTCCTTGACATCCGGCGTGGTGACCAATGACTCCGGACTGATGCATATGGCAGCGGCGCTCAGAAAACCGCTTATTGCGATCTATGGCTCAACCAGTCCTGCCTTTACGCCTCCCTTGTCTGACGATGCGAAGGTTTTCAAGCTTGATCTGGATTGCCAGCCGTGTTTTCAACGAGTCTGTCCATTAGGGCATCATCGCTGTATGCGGGAATTGACGCCGGATCGTATATTGTCTGTCATGCAAACCTGGACCATCAAAACGTGAAAATGAGGGAGCGGATGGTTTTGTCCGCTGGCTCTTCAGGATGAAATCAATATTGAATGATTAATAATGCGGGGTTTTAGCAGTGCGAGTGCTTTTGATCAAAACATCTTCGATGGGTGATATCATCCATACTCTGCCTGCGTTAACAGATGCTGGCAAGGCCATACCCGGTATCGTATTTGACTGGGCTGTCGAAGATTCTTTTACTGATATTCCTCGCTGGCATCCGCTTGTTGACAGAGTCATACCGGTCGCGCTGCGCCGCTGGCGCAAAGGAATTTTTTCACGTGATACCCGGATTGGCTGGAAGCGTCTGCGTGAGCAGTTACATGCGCATCAATACGATTATATTCTCGATGCGCAAGGATTGGTGAAGAGTGCCTTTCTTGCTTTTTTTGCCAAAGGGAAACGGGTTGGCCTCGACTGGGCGTCTGCGCGTGAGCCGCTGGCCTCGCTCGCCTATCAGCACAAGTGCTCGGTGAATTTTTATCAGCATGCGATTGTGCGTATGCGCAGCCTGTTTAGCCTGGCACTTGGTTACACTCTTCCCGCCGGCCAGCCTGATTTTGGTCTCGATCATCAATCATTGTCACGGCAGGGCGCTAGCGAAAAATACATCGTGTTTTTGCATGGCACGACCTGGATGACAAAGCAATGGCCGGAATCTTACTGGATACAGTTAGCGAAGCTGGCTGGTCAATCCGGTTACCGGATAAAAATCAGTGGCAATAATGCAGAAGAAATGGAGAAAGCAACCCGCATCGGCAATCAAAATCCATTTGTAGATGTGCTGCCGCGGCTTGATATCCAGGGGATGGCTGCGCTACTGGCGAATGCACAGGCGGCGGTTGCGGTTGATACGGGATTAGGCCATCTTGCTGCTGCACTCGACATCCCGACGGTCTCTATCTATGGCCCAACCAATCCAGAATATACGGGAGCTTTAGGAAAATCATCGATTCATCTTGCTGCGAACTTTTCCTGTTCGCCATGCCTCAGCCGTGAATGCAAATTCCGGGAAGCCGCGACAGTGAGTCCAGCGTGTTATTCAACGATACCGCCAGCACCTGTATGGGATGCGGTACAAAAATTGTTACTGACCAGGTAAAGCCTGTCTCAAGAATTCTCTTCGACATTCATACTGTGTTGCTGTCAACGCTGTGCTGCTTGAATCACACGCGTCTTGTCTTAACATGACATCATCATTGTTGAGACAGTTCTGCTCTCAGCCTGTTTCTAAAGCTGGTCATCAATGCACTCGCCTGTGGAATTCGTCGCGTTGCAGCGCACCGCTGGTGCTTTGGCTATTTCTTCATCGCTGTCGGCGCCAATGTTATGCACTGCGACGTGTCTTTTATCCAGCTGCAAGTCACAATCAGAGGGGTAAGAAGTTATCTGGATACGGCTATTCTCCCTGATGCCTTCATTAGTGAGGTTGGCAGCGATAGGGAAATAATCACCATAGCCAACATAGTTTAACTTGCGCAGATCATTGTCCTGAAATTTAAAATTATTGATGCCCGCATTCCAAAGATAGGCGGCTACTTTTTGCGCCCGGCGTTCGGATAATTTTTGCTCCCAGCGTGCGCAGTAAAAGCCGCTCGTATTGCCGGAGATAATGATGTTGTTGTTGGGCGAGCGTGCCAAAACGGCTACCGTGCTGTCAAGTATGGGTCTGGCTTGAGGCAGGAATTCATCGGTATTGGGTTCAAAAAGCTTGTCGCTGGGGATGTATATTCCAGTGATGTCTCCCAGCTTGTAAACCTTGCCTCCGCCCTGGATAATGCCGCCGGAATCATAGCGTAGTGTTGTAACATAATAACCAACCGCGCCGCCCGCGATTGCTCCCAATCCGATGTAGGGTTTGGTGCCGCCAAGCGCTGCTACGGCGCCGCCGCCGGCTGCGGCGCCCAGGACTGCGCCTATTGGTTTACCAGTCTCGTGATTATCAGTAACAAAGGGATTATATGAACAGCCAGCAAGTAGCGGCAGGGATACAACCAACGCTCCGATGATTTTAGCTTTCCTTTTCATAGTGCTTTCCATAATGAGATTTCAACGATTATATCCTGCATGCCAGCTAAAAAAAATCGCTATCTTTGCCGGGGCGCGTGTTCCTGGATTGTCTTTGCAGCGAGTGCGGACAATCCAGGCGCGCATGCATCATGTAAACGCACAATTTTATGAGTATTTCGATTTTCATGAAGCCGCTTGAGACCATGGCAAAAGCGATAACAATTAAGTAGTATAAAAATTAATTCAAAAAAGCTATTTACCCACAGGGATAACAAAATGCGTCAATATGGAACGCTTGACAAGGATCAGCTGATCAAATCTGACCATTATTCAGCTTGGCAATTAATTAAGGCTTACTGGCAGTCAAAAGAGCGATTCTCAGCCTATCTGCTTACCATCTTGATTCTGGTCCTCACAATTGCTCTTGTCGGTTTCGATGTGGTGTTTAATTACTGGTACAATTATTTTTACAATGCGCTGCAAGCTTATGATGTGCATTCAAGCGTGAAACTGCTGGTAATCTTTTTTGTATTGGCTGCCATCAATATTGTCTTGCAGGTTTATCGTTTCTATATCTCCCAGTTGTTTGGATTGCGCTGGAGACGCTGGTTAACCGAGCAGCTGCTGGGTGTGTGGCTTGCGAAACGCGGTTATTATTATCTGGAAAATTTTGATGTCAAAACTGATAATCCTGATCAGCGTATTCAGGAAGATGCCGGAACACTGATTAGTAATTCGATTGATTTGACAGTAGGCCTGGTTGCGGCGATAACCACATTTCCTGCCTTTGTTTACATACTCTGGAGCTTGTCGGGTGTTCTCACTATTCCTCTTGGTCCTTTGGGTACGCTGCATATCCATGGGTATCTGGTGTGGGTGGGTTTGATCTATAATCTCATCGGTACGCTGACCACATTCAAGATTGGCAGGCCGCTTGTGAATCTGAATTTCGAGCAGCAGCATCGCGAAGCAACATTTCGTTATGCGGCTATCGATGTGCGCACACATGCCGAGCATGTCGCGCTCTATCGCGGCGAACATCATCAGAAGAGTATCCTCGACAAATTGTTTGGCAGGGTGCTGGATAACTGGTATGCAATTATTTTGCGGCAGAAATTATTATTATGGTTTACAGGCGGCTTCAATCAAACCGCTGTTTTGCTTCCGCTTATCGTTGCGCTTCCGAATTACTTCGATAAGGTTTTTCTGCTTGGAGGGCTGATGCAGAGCATCAGGGCCTTCAGCAGCGTGCAGGATTCCCTGTCTTATCTGGTAAATTCATATACGCAAATCGCACAATGGCGGGCGATTTCCGAACGTTTGCGAACATTCGTGAACCATCTGAATGATGCTGAAGTCAGGGCGGAAAATGAAAATCATCTCGTTATCAATCATCATGACGAGAATGAGATCATCACAAAAAACGTCACTATCAAGACACCGGGCGGTGAAAAATTGCTGGAGAACATCAATCAGAAATTCATGCACGGCCAGAGCTATGTGATAAAAGGTGCTTCAGGAATTGGCAAGAGCACGTTTGTCAGGGCGTTGGCTGGAATCTGGCCTTTTGCCTCTGGCGAAGTGACTTTTCCGCAAGGCAAAAATGTCATGTATTTGCCGCAAAAAGCCTATATGCCAATCGGCACACTGGCGGAAGCGATCATGTTCCCGGACAGGCATCATCCGGAGCTTACCGGAGCTCTCACCGGTGTGCTGCATGACTGTCATCTGGATAACCTGATTCCCAGGTTAAATGAGACAGCGCAATGGTCTGAACAATTATCGCCCGGCGAACAACAGCGAATTGCATTCGCACGGGTATTATTGCATAAGCCTGACTGGGTCTTTATGGATGAAAGCACATCGATGCTGGATATGGCCAATGAAGCACATCTTTACAATCTACTAAAAGAGAGATTGCCAAATTGCTCCATCGTCAGTGTAGGCCATCACCCGAGTGTGGATGTGTTTCATGATCATGTGATTAACATGGCGGATTATAGTCAGCATTCGCAGGTCATGGCTTAACCGATCATTTGCGTATTTATTTCTGGCATGAAGGACAGTACACGGTGCTGCGTTGTCCTATGCGTGCCGATTTCATCGATGAGCGGCAGCGCGGACAAGGTTTGCCCGCGTGTCCATAAGCCTGCAACTCTATACTGAAATACCCGGGCGTGCCGTCGCTTTTTGTGAAATCCTTCAGTGTAGTGCCGCCTTTTTGTATCGCTTTTTCAAGAATGGTTTTGATGGACGCGGCCAGATTTCTGTATTGTTCCAGGCCAAGCTTGCCGGCAGCGGTTTGTGGCCTGATTTTTGACAGGAAAAGCGCTTCTGTTGCATAGATATTCCCTACGCCGGCAATGATTCTGCTATCCATGATAAAGGATTTCACGGCCACTTTTCGGTTGCGTGCCCGTTCCCAGAGATAATCACCACTCAATGCGTCTGATAAGGGTTCCGGACCAATTTCCTTGAGTAGGGGATGCTGTAATGGGTCCTCGGCTGTCCAAAGCAATGCGCCAAAGCGGCGCGGGTCTGTGAAGCGCAGGATTTTCCCGTTATCAAAACTGATGTCGATATGGTCATGTTTTCGGGCTGGAACGAACTCTGGTAATATGCGCACACGCCCAGACATGCCGAGGTGGAGAATTAGTGTTCCAGTGTCAAATTCAAACAAGAGATATTTGCCGCGGCGATAAAGTCTGGATAATTTCTGTCCTTGCAGTCTTTTTTTCAAATTGACCGGAACTGGCCAGCGCAGGCGCGGATGACGGACTATGACGTCGATAATTTTTTGATCGATGATGTGCGGTTTGATGCCGCGCAGCGTGGTTTCCACTTCTGGCAATTCTGGCATGGCGACTTTCCTCTTATAATATTCGGACTCACTTCTTGTGAGGAAGCTGCAAGTCATAGCTGTATAATAAACAAGGTATGCTATTATAGAAGAAATTTTTGAGGAGGGCTTTTGCTGTGTTTGGATTAGTGCAATTACCTTGGTGGGGCTATATTCTTGTCTTGCTTGGTTTTACCCAGATAACCATCATGTCTGTGACTTTGTACCTGCATCGCTGCCAGGCACATCGGGCACTTGACATGCATCCTGTGGTCAGCCATTTTTTCCGCTTCTGGCTGTGGCTCACAACAGGTATTGTGACCAAGGAATGGGCTGCGATACACAGAAAGCATCATGCCAAGGTCGAAACGGCGGAAGATCCGCATAGTCCGGTTACCAGAGGCCTTAAAAAAGTTTTTCTGGAAGGGGCTGAGCTTTACCGTATGGAAGCAAAAAACAAGGAAACACTGGATCGATATGGTGAGGGTACGCCAAATGACTGGATAGAGCGCAATCTGTATTCGCGCAGAAGCATGCTGGGGATACTCATCATGCTGACCGTCGACCTGTTATTGTTTGGCACCATCGGTCTGACTATCTGGGCATTGCAAATGGCATGGATTCCACTGTTTGCTGCCGGGGTGGTAAATGGTATCGGGCATTTCTGGGGATATCGAAACTTTGAGTGCAAGGATAACTCCCGCAACATTATTCCCATCGGTTTTTTCCTTGGTGGTGAAGAATTACATAACAATCATCACGCTTTTGCTACTTCGGCAAAGTTCTCGGCAAAATGGTGGGAGGTTGATACAGGCTGGTATGTGATCAGGCTGCTGCAGCTGATTGGTCTGGCCAATCCCAGGCGTATGCTCACCAAGCCCAGGATGGTGTTATCAAAAAACTCAATTGATACCGACACCCTGAAGGCATTCATCTCTTACCGTGTCCAGCTGATGGCCCGTTATAGCCGCGAAGTGGTTATCCCTGCCCTGCGCGATGAGAAAAAACGTGCTGGCAAGGCAAGCCGCATGTTGCTGCGTCGTGCAAGAACGGTGTTAGTAAGGGATTCATCCATCATGAAGACATCGCAAAAACAACGTTTGGCTAAAGTTCTGGAGAATTTCCAGTCCTTGCGTGTGGTTTATCAGTTCCGAATCAAGCTGCAGGATATCTGGAGCCGTAGTACAGCCAGCCAAAAAGAGTTGCTCGATGCGCTTCAGGAATGGTGTCAGCAGGCTGAAGCGACCGGAATTGAAGCCTTGCTCAGATTTTCCAATCGATTAAAGATGTATGTGCCGCAGCAGAGAAATACCTGATTCACTCTTGGCAGATGGGCCTTGCGAGGCCCATCATCAATATTACCGGCTAGTTTCTTGTCATCCAGACTGCAAAGCTGATCGCAAAAAGCATCACCAGGCCCAGAATTAAGAGCGCGTGATTATTCCAGGACAGAAAGGCGCTATTATTGAAGAGCGCATCTCTTATTTCCTGGTCATTTGCATTGGTCGAAAAGCGGTAATGAATAATCATCCTGCTGAGAGCAGCAAAACACAGCATCACAATAAGCCAAAAGAATGCAAAAATGGGTTTCATGTCAGAGGTGTCCAGCATTCGGATTAATGATTAAATATTTTACAATTCAAGGATTAAGAAATGCTTAAACAAGCCAACAAAAAAGCCCTCTGACCGCTTGGAAAGAGGGCTGGAATAAATAGACGGATAAAGAAAATCCTAGAGCTTGGTTTCTTCAAACAATACATGCATACCGTTTTTGCCGGTTGCGGTATTGTAAGCACGCGGATCATAGTGCTTCATTTTCAGCTTTTCAGTGGTTTTCTTCTTATTTTTGGTAGTCGTACGGAATGTCCCGGTTGGCTTGCCATCTTTGGTTTTGCCAGTTGAGAGCATTTTGATTTTATCGCGCATATGCTGTTACCTATTTATCTTGTGCAGTGATTTGATCACGTAATTTCATATCATTGAGAACGGCTTCGATACCATATTTATCAATGATGCGCATACCCCGTGTGCTGACGCGAATACGTACAAAGCGCTTCTCGCTATCCAGCCAGAAACGTTTGTATTGTAAGTTGGGCAGATAGCGCCGTTTGGTTTTGTTGTTTGCGTGGGAAACGTTATTCCCTACCAGTGGGCCTTTGCCAGTAATTGGACACTTCTTAGCCATATGTTGCTCTCTATCTATCGTCTAAATTGTTCGTTTTAAAACAGTTTGCAAGGGTGCAACTTATACCAGAAAGTCAGGATGAGAGCAATATGAGATGTGGTTTGCCGTGGCTATTTGCATGGCTGTGTCCGGTTAACCTGTCCCTGCCTTCCTCCAAGCGCCACATCTGAGCGGCTTGCAGGATGCGTCCTCACATATCAAGTGGGGGCAGGCATGCAAGCCGGCTGCTCATTTGGGACTGGTTAGCTGGACAGCGCTTTGATTCCCGATCAGGGTAATCTGGTCAGGGTTACTGCTAAATTAATCCGGCTTCAGCAAATGAGTAGTTATCAGGGTTGCCGATAATGATATGGTCAACGACATCGATATCCACCAGACTGAGCGCCTTTTTGATCAATAAAGTAACTTCCCTGTCAGCTGTACTCGGGTTTGGGTGCCCGGATGGATGATTGTGGGCGAGTATAATTTTAGCTGCGTTATGAGTAAGGCCGCGTCTGACAATTTCACGCGGATAAATATTCGCTTCATTTATCGTACCATGAAACAATTCTTCAAAACTGATCAGACGGAAATGGGTGTCCATGAAAAGACACGCAAATACCTCACTGGTGTGTTCACGCAGTTTGTTGGCGAGAAATGTTTGCGTGACACGGCTGCTGTTTAATATGGTGCCTGATGGCAGATATTCATGCAGGTAACGGCGGCCGAGTTCAACCGCAGCTCGTAAATGTGCATATTTAGCCTGTCCAATGCCACATTTTTTGATGAGGATGTGAGGGGGTGCACGCAGCATTTTCTTGAGACTGCCAAATTCCTTAAGCAATTCTTTGGCAATATCCAGGGCGGTTTTTTCACGAGTACCTGAATGAATAAAAATGGCGACAAGTTCCGCATCGGTGAGTGTCTGTTCGCCTTTATGCAATAATTTTTCTCGTGGCCGATCTTCTTGCGGCCAATCTGTGATAGGCATATCGATTCCTTTTTGTTTAAAATTTATCCAGATGGAGGGGCGCAAAAGCTCGCGGGGGATTTGAGAATCTATCTTCAAGATGAATTGCATAATAGAGAATGCCTTTTATCGTATCATGTAGCAAGCTGCTTACAATAACAGACAAATTTTAACGCACAAAAATTGGCAATCCTGGCGGATGGTGCTATCTTGTACAACAATAAAATCGTATGGAACAGGTATCGATGACGCGATATTTGGCGAACAAGCGCATTCTGCTGGGGATTACAGGCAGTATCGCTGCATACAAAAGTCCTGAAATAGTACGGCGGCTCAGAGAATTGGGCGCGGAAGTGCGTGTGGCAATGACTGAAAATGCCAAACGATTTATAACGCCGTTGACTTTGCAGGCTGTATCAGGCAATCCGGTGCATGAAGAATTATTTGATCTGCATGCTGAGGCTGCGATGGGCCATATTGAGCTTGCACGCTGGGCGGATGCTGTATTAATTGCGCCTGCTACAGCGGATTTCATGGCCAGGCTTGCAAACGGGATCGCAGATGATTTACTGACGACGTTATGCATTGCGACCCAGGCTCCGGTAGCAGTTGCTCCAGCCATGAATCAGGCCATGTGGAAGCATATGCTGACCCAGGAAAACCTTCGGACATTAAAAGCCAGGAACATTCAGGTATTCGGACCGACGGAAGGCAGCCAGGCATGCGGTGATGTCGGACCAGGTCGGCTGATTGAGCCAGTTGAGATTGTTGAACTGCTAAGCAGGCTGTTTATGACGGGCTCCATGTCAGGACTTAAAGTGCTGATTACCGCTGGTCCAACCCATGAAGCAATTGATCCTGTGCGGTTTATTACAAATGGCAGCTCCGGCAAGATGGGTTTTGCGCTTGCTGAAGCCGCACGTGAAGCAGGGGCATCAGTGACGCTTGTCAGCGGACCTGTCAGTATTCCAAAGCCGCAGCATATCGAGTGTCTCTCTGTTGTGAGTGCGCTCGACATGTATGAAGCGGTAATGAGAAAAGTTTCTGATTATGATATCTTTCTTGCGGTTGCTGCGGTGGGCGATTATCGCTGTAAAGTCGTGGCAGAACAAAAAATACATAAAGACCAGTCCGCGATGATGCTGGAACTGGAGCGAAATCCTGATATCGTCGGCAGTGTGGGAGACTTGTCTCCCAGGCCATTCATTGTCGGATTTGCTGCCGAGACTGAAAACGTGCTGGAGCAGGCTGAAGCCAAGCGCAAGCGTAAAAACATGGACATGATTATTGCCAATCATGTTGGCGGCGGGGCCGCCATGGGCGCAGATGAGAATACGGTGACAGTATTTGGCCTGAAACGGACAGTTTCCTTGCCTCCGACGCTTAAAACCAGATTGGCCAGGCAACTGATCGAAATGATAGCTATCGAATATCAAAGTAAACAGAAAATGTAAGCGGATCCCTACAATAGGAAAGGCACAGCAGACTATGACAGAAAAATTAATGCAGTCAGAAGCAGTAATCATGCCGCGAGACAACACGGTTTCTACACCTGTTCAATTAAAAATCCTGGACGAACGCATCGGTAAGGAATTTCCTTTGCCGCGTTATGAAACTGCAGATGCTGCAGGTCTTGATTTGCGAGCCTGTCTTGAAAAATCATTGACGATAGAACCGGGCCAAACTCATCTCATTCCAACCGGTATATCTATTTACATAGCAGACTCGCAGATTGCAGCAGTTATCTTGCCGCGGTCCGGGTTAGGCCATAAACATGGTCTGGTGCTGGGAAATCTGGTTGGCTTGATCGACGCGGATTACCAGGGTCCGCTGATGGTGTCATGCTGGAACCGAGGTCAGTCTGCCTATACGATTGAACCGGGTGATCGTATCGCGCAATTGGTTTTTTTGCCGATTGTTCGTACGCATTTCAATGTTGTCGCTGATTTCGCAACCACTCAACGTGGCTCCGGCGGCTTTGGCCATTCAGGAAAAAATTAAATGCTGGAAGAGCGCACGGCAATACTGGATCCATCGATATTTCGCAGCTATGACATACGCGGCATAGTTGGCAAGACGTTGACACAAGAAAGCGTCTATCTGATTGGCAAGGCCGTGGGTTCGTACTTGCTGGATCACGGTGAAAACCAGGCTGCTGTGGCTCGGGATGGACGCAAGTCCAGTCCGGAACTGGTAAAATCATTAATCGACGGTCTGCGTTCTTCAGGTTGTCATGTGATTGATATTGGCATGGTTCCAACGCCGCTTCTCTATTATGCAACACATATACTGGAAACGCGCTCCGGCGTCATGCTGACCGGAAGCCACAATCCATCTGAATACAATGGCCTGAAAATAGTGGCGCAGGGGACAACACTTTCAGAAGAGAGTATTAAAAATCTCTATCATCGGATCATGAATCACCGGCTGTATGATGGCCATGGTTCGTATAAGGTAATGGATATACAGGAACATTATATTGCCAATCTCGCCCAGAATATTCATCTGGATCGTCCTTTGAGCATTGTGATTGACGCTGGCAACGGTGTGACTGGCTCATTGGCGCCCAGGTTATTTCGGGCGCTGGGCTGTGAAGTTCATGAATTATTTTGTGACATTGATGGACGGTTCCCTAATCATCATCCAGATCCCAGCCAGGATGAGAATTTACAGGATTTAATCCATGCCGTGCGTGAAATGCGCGTTGATCTTGGTCTTGCTTTCGATGGTGACGGCGACCGTCTGGGGGTCGTGACTGGAAATGGCCAGATTATTTCATCTGACCGGCTGCTGATGTTGTTTTCGAGCGCGCTGCTGGCGGAATATCCGTGTGCAAAGATAATTTTTGATGTGAAGTGTTCCAATAATCTTGCAGCATTGATTCGAAAGCATGGCGGCGAACCCATCATGTGGAAAACAGGACACTCATTGATAAAGGCAAAGCTTGCTGAAACACAGGCCCAGCTGGCTGGAGAAATGAGCGGGCATATCTTCTTCAAGGATCGCTGGTATGGTTTTGATGACGCCTTGTATGCCGGCGCAAGGCTTCTGGAAATTGTCGCTCATGAACATGAAGATATCGACACATTATTTGCCGCCATTCCAAACAGTCTGATTACCCCTGAGCTCAAGGTTGCGGTTGCTGAAAATGAGAAATTTCAATTGATGCAGCAACTCATTGATAGTGCCAATTTTGCTGATGCGAAAGAAGTTAATATGATAGACGGATTGCGCGTTTCTTTTGCCGACGGCTGGGGCCTGGTGCGTCCATCCAATACGTCCCCTTATCTGATTCTTCGCTTTGAAGCAATCAGTGAAAATAATCTCAGGAATATTCAGGCACTGTTTCGCGAGTGGATTTTTTCGGTCAGGCCGGATTTGGCGCTGCCATTCTAGGCTAACTAAGCTTTTTGGTGAGGGTATGCAGACATCATCACATGATATTGTTATTGTCGGTGGAGGCATGGCAGGAACTGCTCTGGCATGCGCGCTGGCTCAGAAGACATCCTTGTCGGTTGTTATCCTGGAAGCGCAATCTCATGTTCATCCCTGGTCTCGTTCGCACTATTATCATCGAGTCAGCGCAATTGCTCCCTCTTCACGGCGAATATTTCAATCCATGCAGGTTTGGGATGCTATGCAAGCCAAACGCGTGAGTCCTTTTACAGAAATCCAGGTATGGGACGCAATGGCTAAAAGTGAAATACGATTCGACAGTACGGAAATTGCTGAGCCGGTGCTTGGCTATATTATCGAAAATAATCTCATGCAGTCTGTTCTTGAAGAGGCTGTCAGGCAATTCCCCCAGATTGAATTCATTTCATCAGTCAAGTTAACAGATTTCCATGAAACCGGGAATGGAGTAGAGATTGCCGCACATGATGGACGAAAATTCCGGGCCAAATTGGCAATTGCTGCTGATGGTGCAAGCTCCTGGCTGCGGCAGCAGACGGGAATAGAGTTGGACAAATTTGATTATGAACAGGAAGCCATTGTTGCAACGGTGAAAACGTCCCTGCCGCATGCGAAAGTGGCTAGACAGGTTTTCCTGCAGACCGGCCCGCTCGCGTTTTTGCCTTTGGCACAAGAAAATGCCTCTTCCATTGTCTGGTCATTGCCTGTCGAAGAAGCTAAAAAGATGATGGCGCTGGATGATGAGCCATTTCAGTATGAACTGGGCAAGGCATTTGATTATCGTCTTGGCGAGGTAATAAAAATTGAACGACGTCATTCGTTTCCTCTGTATAAACAGCAAGTCAGGCAATATACAAGATCCCGGGTTGTTTTGGTTGGCGATGCGGCACACACAGTACATCCTCTGGCCGGACAAGGTGTGAACATGGGCTTGCTGGATGCCGCGAGCCTGGCTGAAATATTAATTGATGCGGTGAATAATCGCCGGGATTTTTCCAGTACAGTTAACTTGCGCCGTTATGAGCGCTGGCGCAAAGCTGACAATTTGCCCATGCTTGCCGGCGTAGATGTGATAAAGGCTTTATTTGCCAGCGAGAAATCATCCATACAAAGTATGCGTTCATTTGGATTGTCAGCAACCAGCCGCTGCAAGTGGATCAAGAATGTCTTCACTCGTCACGCCGTCGGCAATCGCGATGGCTTGCCTGTGATGGCGAGAGGGTAAGCAACAAATTGTCCTCTGTTCTCTCTCGCTATGCTCACCTTGCTCATGATTGTATAGGTTAGGTAATTCATTGATGAATTATAGCTTGATTTATTAACTTCACCTGACTATGAACGTCTGGGTGTTAAATGAATATGCACATCGTCATACTTCATTGTTAGCTCGAGGCCAGGGATAGTATCCTTACAGACGAAACTGCATCCTGCGATCAAGCGGCACATCCTTGTGCCGCACGGTCTGTAAGGATACTATCCCTGGCCTCGAGCTAACAATGAAGCAGAAGATGAAGTTAATAAATCAAGATTTAATGTAACCTGTACAATCATGATGCATTAACAGAAAATCAGAGCCCCTTCATCGAAGCAGAAGATTTAACCGCAGCAACAGGTAGTAACACGGAATATTCCGCCAATTTTTTACAAAAAGCACCGAGTTTTCCTGGTTGTGCAGTCGGGCGGCCAGAAAAGAATGTTAAGCCACTGCCAGGTTTTGCCGGCAAAGAAGAAACCATTTGCGAAGATTCGTGGGCAAGGGATTTTGATGCAGCCATCAGGTTTTGGAAAATGGTTTCCCACTCCATATTGGAATCGTGCAAAGGCCGAATAATATCAAGCAATTTATTCAACCAAAGGTTTTCAACGGCTGATAACCCGCAAGAGAGTAAATCTTGCAGCTTGATTTGAATGTTCCAGATAAATCGTCTTATCACGCACTCACGCATGGTTTCAGGTTCCATATTCGCGTGAATCGCCATGAGAGCAATGTCTCTCATGATATGCTCAAATGAATCAGGATAACCGGTCATTCTGCTTGGCCTCCCATCAAAGATGTCGCTTAATCGTTTAGCCAGCATCTTTGTGTAAATGGACGGGAGATGGGCGGGATTCACATCTGCTATCGAGAGATCACCTTGCAGTATTCCCTGACAGATGTAAGGGTCGCCGCAAATCATCTCTACAGATTTGTCGGAGATCAGGGTCAGGTCATTGAGAGTCATATTTTTATGTAAAATCAGGGACTGTATGTTTGGTTTGAGCAAATTCCTGCGCGTTTCGACGTCAAGAAAAATGATATCGGTTAATTTGAAGCACTGGTGTTTGATCAGGTTGGCGATATCTTTATCGAGCAGGAATTCACAGGCATCCGGATTGATATATTGCAGTCTGATCCAGTCAATTGGTTCGCTGGAAATATAATCTTGATACAAATCACTTGTCAGCAGCAGGCAAATGTGAGCAGGCAGTTTTTTTGCGTCAGAAAATAAAAGCCTGTCCCTGTTGATGAGATTGACGATGACGGGATGACAAAGAACTTTCAGCTGTTGAGCATCGATGCCTATTACGTCGGAAAAATTGAGGCGAGTGCGAAGCAGTGAAAAGTAACTGGTCAATACACGCAATTCATATTCATTCAAATCGATAATGACATGAAGAGGACAAATCTGTTCTCTCAACAGGCTCCTGGATATTGGCAAGAGTAATTTTTCAATTTGATTTTCATTTAGTGTTGCAATTTTCTCGAGAGTGATTGTTCCGTTGGCCAGCAAGTCCAGATAGACTTGATCCGTGACCAGCCATTTAAGATGTCTGTTTTTTTCGGCGAGGTCTATCACAGATTCTGCGGCGCGGCCGGCGCTAGCCAGATATCGGTAGACGAATTCCCCGGCTTGTTCACAGGCGGCATTCATGGCGGCCGGAATATGTCGCATCATCAGATCGTCTTCGAAATAATAAGTATCAGGTATGGGCTTGAAATCCAGGATGGTAACTTTGCGCGTTTCATCAGGAAGACGCACGAGGATGTCGAGGCGGATAAATTCTTCGCCGTTAAGCCGGATTAATTTTCCTGTATATATGCTGTTTTCACAGTAAATATTTTGCCAGGGATGTTGATAAGTCTCAGGTCTGGGTGTGATAGTCCTGAAAACGGTTTTATCATTTTTCGAGCTGATAACGCGTTTTTTGATTTTTTCGGGGCGCCACGAAAAATCACGAGAACTTTTACCTGTCTTGGCTGCGGCGGTATCAATTGCTTTGGTTGTCAGGTCAATAATGTAACGCTGAACGTCACCAATGGTGACGTTGGCATTTTTATCATTGTATGTTTCCAGTCTCTGCAGAAATTCCTGCGGACGCATCAGGCATTTGTAAAGGAAATGAAATTCATTGTCGGAATCAAGCGGTTTTTTGAGTACGGATTTAAGATTTTTTACCGCTTCCCTTAAAGTATCCGGATTGACAGGAAATTCAAGCAGATGGCTGATAGAGCCTTCAATAAATTCCTGCTGCGCGCGAGAAAGAGCCATGATTTTCTGTCCTGATTATATATGAAAGAGCATGGTTGGCTGTGTGGTTGTGCTTTCCAAAGGACTTAGTGCAATAATACTGCTGCAAAGAGCCAATGCTTGTGTGTCCGATTCAGAGATTTTCAACCTTTTTCTTTGATAATGGGATTTGTCATGCGGATTTATTGCGGATTCCCTGTAAAACAGGCTGTTGTTCAGGTAAGGCGTCACATCTGAATAATTATCCCGGAATCGATTTACCCGCAGTGTCAGCTTGCATTGATGGATAAGCTGGGAAAATACTTCAGACCAGTCGATGGATGTGGCTGTCGCTGTCGGAGTGATGATTTTTAGCATGTTTTCATAAATGACAGTTTCTGCCTCAGGTTCGGAAATTCGTTTTTCAATATGGTTCCTGAGGTATGAGATGAAATAGAAAAAGATCCATTCTTTAAACTGATGCAAATGACTATTGCATTCCATGGCAGCGGCAGCAATGTCACTGTCGAGCAGCTTGACAGTGTCAGGGTTGGAATCAATCAGGTAAGGGTTTTGATTCAGTATCCAATACAACCGGCTGGCAAATGTGTGGATGTAAAGATAAAAGAGGGCTGTTTGTGGATTTTCTGACTGTTGCATTGAATCATTGATCATCTCCAGGGTGGTAATGCGATTATTGACGTAGCGAGCGATGTTTTTGTTCAGTAAGGCAAGATGATGATTTTCCCTGATTTTTGCAAATTGTTCCCAGTTGATATCATTTTTAATAAAAAAAGTGATGTATAAATCACTACACAAAATGTCTTTCAGGTGAATGGGTATGACACATGCCTGCTGACAGGTGAGTTTGCCTCTCTGAATCAGGCTGGTAACATGCGGATGCACGATGAATTTGCTGCGTCTGTCGCTTATCCCTTTTATCTGCTGCAGATTGAGCAGGCCTTTTTCGAGTAAGTCATGATAAACAGGATGTGTCAGAACCCGTGCTTCGGCAAGCGTCAGCTTTTCCGCATCAGCGAACATCAGAAGATTTCTTTTCATCAGGCTGATGATGCCTGGGCGGCATAAAATATCTGCCTGTATATCCGTTATGTTGGTAATGGCCGAAAGTGCCAGCGTTCCTTGATAAAGTAACTGATAATAGAATTCATCAGTAATGACAGCTTTTGCAGCCTGAGAGTTTCTTGCCCGGGCAATAGTTTGAAACGAGAATTTGTGCTTTTTGACCAGCGCCGAAATGGCAGTTTCGGCGGCGCAATTCCTGGCTTCG
>Ga0070740_10001337_pt1 | contig 35181 bp, 30 predicted proteins | sample Coa_R2_FD_67286 | JGI IMG/M metagenome (GOLD analysis project Ga0070740, IMG submission 67286) | Surface soil microbial communities from Centralia Pennsylvania, which are recovering from an underground coalmine fire - Coalmine... | ecosystem: Environmental > Terrestrial > Soil > Unclassified ...
AGCGCGAGTTGTGTGCGCATCAGCAGAGCTTCGATGCCGCCGGCAAGCAGAAATACGAATGCTGTGACGATATAGCGCATGCCAATCGCCTGATGGGTGGTGTACGACAACCAACCGCCGATGCCGCGCGGATGGCGCCAGACGCGCTCCAGATCGGCTATGTCCTGCTCGCACGTGGGGACGTTGGGCAACACGTCTTGAGCCGGTTTCATTTCAGACTCTCCAGGTAATCGATTAGAGGCTGCAGGTCCTGAGAATTGACGGCGATGGTGGCCATGTGATTTCCAGGCTTGACGGTCTGCGGATCGAGAATCCAGCCGCCGAGATTACCGGGCGTGTTGGGCAGCGTATTCGCCGCGATTCCCCGGCGGCTGCCGAAGTGCGTGAGATTCGGGCCGTTTTGCCCGGACGCAGTGGTTCCCTGAATTTGATGGCAGTACACGCAAGCGTTATTTAAGAAGACTTGCTGACCGCGCTGCGTGATGGGCGTGGATGGCGCGGCTGCGGGTTGGAGCGCGTGCTGGAACCAGGCTTTGAATTTGGCTTCGGGTTCAGCGATGACGTAGAGGATCATGTGGGCGTGCTGCAATCCGCAGAACTCGGCGCATTGCCCGCGATAGACGCCGGGCTTATCGGCTTCGATCCATTCGGTAGTGACGCGTGACGGGATGAGATCGCGCTTTCCGTGGAGGTTGGGCACCCAGAAGCTGTGGATGACATCGTTCGATCGGAGGCGGATCAGCACCGGACGCCCAACCGGAATGTGGATTTCGTTAGCATCGACGAGAACCTGGCTGGGATCGCTGTTGAGATACTGGACCTGCCACCACCACTGGTTTCCGGTTACTTCGATCGCGAGGCCGTTGTTTTTGTTGCCAAGTTCGGAGACGGCTTTCCCGGTTCCTACGCTGAAGACCAGTAGAACGAAAAGAATGATGATGGTGAGGACAGTAGCGCCGGTCACGATGCGCCGGAGCTGCGTTTCTTTTTGCTCGGATGGGCGGTGGCGGGCTTCGAGCGGCTCTTGTTCGAGGCCGCGATTGGGGCGTGTGAGCGTCCAGACTGCGAAGGCCATCACGATGATGAAGATCGCGACGAGCAGCCAGAAGAAGAACCACCAGAGCGCGGCGATTCTGTCGGCTTGCGGACCGGCGGGATCGACGACAGACTGCTGATGACCGGCGCAGGAGGAGAGTATGAGCAGAGCCGCGAGCGCCAGGGAGCGTTTCTGCATCACTTCGTAACCCCCTGAGTGCCGCGCTGCAAAATGTTTTGCGGATTGGTTTCGATGCTATCGGGGCGGGAGGAAGTGGCCGACCTCGGCTGTTCGCCGTTCATGGAGCGGATGTAGGCGACGATTTGCCAGACTTGGTATTCGGGAATCCGGCCACCCCAGGAAGGCATGCCGTTTGGCCGGCCTTTGACGATGGTGTCGAAGAGATTCGCCGGTTCACCACCGTAGATCCATTCTTTCTTGATGAGCGGCGGGCCGATGCCACCGCCCCCATGCGCGTGGCAGCCGGAGCAGTTGTACCAATCGAACAGTCGCTGCCCTTCGGAGATGTCGTAACCGCTGCTGTTGTAGGGATTGGTTACTACCGGCTGAGGCTGAACAGGACCGCCCGGGCGCAGCGAGCTTTCGCGGGCGGCATCGCCGAAGATCGCCAGCCGCGTTGGCGAAGGCCGGAGATCGCGCTTCTCACGCTGGCATGCGGAAAGAGCGAAGAGGCTGCAACAAACGAGAAGAACGGAGAGAGTTCGCATGGCGAGTTTTCCGGTTAATGGACCTGCGGTACTCCAAATTGCGAGAGAATTTGCTGAATCGCAGCGGATTCACGGACCAGAGCTTCGTCTAGCTCGGTTTTCAATGCGTTGTCGCCCTTCCGGACGCCTGCCGATATCGAGTAAGTAAACGGAACTCCGAGATACATGGGGGGACTAACCGGGGCGATATCGAGCGGCGCTTTTTCGCTCTTCGCGAAATAACCGGCGAAAGGGCCCCAGGCAATCGCAATATCTACCGTCCCCTGATCCACGGCGTCGATCAGCTTGCGGGGCGGATTCGGCTCGCCATAGGAGCCAAATAAGCTGAACCCAGTGATATTTTGCGTGATGCCGCGGCGAGCGAGGGCTATTGCGGGCGGCGCGTAATCGTCGCCAACCAGGTGGATGCCGATGCGTAGGTTAGAAAGTTCGGGATCACCTAAGGACGTGATATGTAAGTTGCGGTCCTGACGCGAGACAAAGACGTAAGTGGACCGATAGTAAGGTTGCGTGGCAGCTACGGAATCGAGCGAACTGGGAATGCCTAAAACGGCATCACAGCGGCCTTGATCGAGTGAGTTTTTGATAAACGATTTGCGCTCCGACCACCAGGTGTATTCGAGTTTTTCGTTCAACGCCGAGGAAATCAGCTCGGCAATTTTGTTTTCAAATCCCTGGCCTTGTTCATTAGAGAAAGGCAAGTTATTCGGGTCGGCACAGACGCGCAGGACACGTTGATTTCCGGCCATACAAGGCCACATGGAGAGCAATAAGAAGCTAAGGCAGCGAAAAGACATAAAGCATTCCGCCCTTCGTTGTGTATTTCGGAAGATCGGCCATGGCATTTAAAAATCCGAGCGCGCCGGTGCCATCCACTGGATTCAATCCGCCTGCAACCACGCCGCCGGACCAGCCGCCGACGCCGGATAGGACCGCAACATACTGCTTACCGTCCGGGCCTTTGTAAGTTACCGGCTGGCCAATAATTCCGGAGCCCACTTTGAACTGCCAGAGAATAGTTCCGTTGCGATCGTCGACGGCCTTAAACCAGCCGTCCATGGTTCCGTAGAACACAACATCGCCCGCGGTCACTACCGTGCCGCTCCAGGCAGGAAACATTTCTTTGATGCTCCAGACCGGCTTCGCTTTCACCGGATCCCAGGCGGAAAATTCACCGCGATTGCCTCCGGGTCCGGGATACATACGCACATTCATGCCGACGAACGGAGTGCCGGAAATGTAATTTGCGGTAACGCCCTGGGTTTCGTAGCAGAGATTGTTGTGCGGAATATAAATGAGCCCGGTTTTCGGAGAAAAAGAGGAAGGCTGCCAATCTTTGCCGCCGGGCGGCGCCGGACAGGCATCCCGAATGGTTTTGTATCCGGTCTGCTTGGTGGGATTGAGTTTGAGTTCGCCGGTTTGGAGATCGACGCTTTCGCTGGTGTTGATGTAGGCGAAAGGCTCTGCCGAGAGCACTTCCCCATTGGTGCGATCGATAATGTACATCCGGCCATTGCGATCGGGATGCGCGAGAACTTTGCGGGGCTGCCCGTTGATGTTCAAGTCGAGCAGGATATTCTCGTTGACTCCGTCGTAATCGTGCAAATCGTGCGGGTTCATTTGATAAGCCCAGAGGGCTTCGCCGGTTTCGGGCCGACGCGCGAACAACGTGGACGACCATTTGTTATCGCCGGGGCGTTGGTCCGGATTCCAGGGCCCCGGATTGGACGTTCCGTAATAGAACAGATCGAGATCCGGATCGTAGGAGATCCAGCTCCAGGCAGCGGCGCCGCCGATCTTCCAACTCTCGCCAGGCCAGGTCTTCATGCCGAGATCGGTTCCGCGATCTTTTGCGTAAAACGGCTTGAAATTGGACCCGATCAGCACATCTTTGTCGGGGCCGGTTGCGTAAGCGCGCCATTCGAGCTTGCCCGTATTGGCGTCGAGCCCCGCCAACCAGCCGCGCACGCCAAACTCGCCGCCGCTATTGCCGACCAGCACAGTGTTTTTGGCGACGATGGGAGCCATGGTGATGGATTCGCCCTGATTGATATCGCCCAGCTTCGTGCGCCAGACTTCCTGCCCAGTTTTCGCGTCTACGGCAACGGTTTGGACATCGAGAGTGTTGTAAATGATTTTGCCGTTGTAAAAAACGGCTCCCCGATTTACGACATCGCAGCAGGCAACACCTTGGGAAGCAGGCGCAGGATGCGGCTGATACATCCATTTCACCGGGGCGCCGGGTTTCGTTAGATCGAGCGCGTATAGATAATTCGGATACGGCGTGACGATATACATCGTGTTATTCACGATGAGCGGCGCGGCTTCGTGACCGCGCAGCACGCCGGTTGAGAACGTCCAGGCGAGCTTCAGGTTTTTGACATTCGTAGTGTTGATCTGATCGAGAGTGCTGTACCGGGTGCTGGCGTAGTTTTTGGCCGCCATCACCCATTGCCCGTCATCAGGTTGCTTCTGAATTTGCGCCAACGCGGGCGCGATGAATAAAACACCAACGAGAGCAATACGGGCGCTGCCAGGGCGGTCCATAATCCTCCATGCGAAATTGCAGAAGGAGACTCGCGGGCAGTGCCGGATACGGCCGGCATCGCATAAATCGCCTGAGTGGAGAGCCCCCAATCCCCTTCAGCCCTGAAACCCAAACGGCTGTTTCAGTGTCCGTTTGTAGAACGTTCTCTGGAGTTAAATGTTTCGGCTGCACGGATTACGAGCTAGGGAATGCACGCGTGGTGGGCCATAGTTGCGAAAGCTCTGCGCAGCAGGTTTCTGCGGACCGGGACAAAAAATGCAGCCGGCGTATTTGACGCCTACGCGCGAGATCATCTGGTCGAATTGAAAAACAGATAACGGCTTCGCACGGCCGGCGATAAGCTGAACGTCATGGCCTGGCTTCGGCAGGATCTTTATTTCGCGGTACGGACGATGTTGCGCCGGCCGGTGTTTTCCGTTTCCGCTGTTCTGCTTCTAGCGCTCGCTATTGCGATCAACGCAATACTTTTTAGCGGAGTGGATGCCGTGTGGCTCCGGCCTTTGCCGTTTCGCGATCCCGGGAAGCTCGTGGCGGTTTGGGAGCGGGCGCCCCGCGACGTTCAGTGGACGCGGCAGACGCTCCCGGTTACGGATTTTCTTGATCTTCAGAAAAACAACCGCAGTTTCGATGCATTAGCGGCAGCCGCCGGGCAGCAAGATACGGTTATCATCAACGGCCAACCGGAGAGCATTGTAGGCGAGGGGATTACTGCCGGATATCTAGCGATGCTCGGTATCCCGGCGCTGCGGGGCCGCACATTCTCAACCAATGAAAATCCTGAGGCGCTGGAAGTTGTCCTCAGTTATGGTCTGTGGTCACGCGCTTGGGGGTCGCGCAATGTCGTCGGACAGGCATTGAATGTGAACTCGAAATCCTACACGATCATCGGAGTCATGCCACCGGCTTTTGCCTTCCCTAGCCTCGAAGAAGGAGATCCTGAACTCTGGACGTTGCTGACGTCCGGCGATTTGGCGAAAGCAAGACGAGTTAGTGTGGTCGGCCGGTTGCGCGCCTCTGCCTCTCCCAAAGCGGCCGAATCGGAGGCAGCAGCGCTGCTGCGCGTACCGCACGAGCGCATTCCACTCTCAGATCGCCCGCAAGGAATGATCGTCAGGGACCTGCAGGCCGACCGTGCAGCATTCAGCGCTCCACGGCTGGCGGCGCTGTACTGTGCGGCCGGGTTGATGCTTCTCATCGCGTGCGCAAATGTTGCCGGACTGCTACTCGGGCGCGCTTCCGAGCGGAGGCACGAGATGGCAGTGCGGTATTCGCTGGGTGCTGCCCGATCCCGAGTGGTGAGACAACTCCTGACGGAGAATGTCCTGCTTTGGGTGCTCGGAGGCGTAATAGGACTGTTGTTAGCTACCGCCGGGCTGAAGGTACTGCTTCCCTTTGCCGGTCAGGTATTCGAGGAACTTCCGCGATTAAACGCCATCGTAATCAATTGGCGAGTGGTTACATACACGGTGGCAGTTACTCTGATCACCGGAGTGCTGTTCGGGTTGGTACCCGCTTTCCAGAGTTCTCGACTCGATATTGTGGCCACTCTAAAGGAAACCGGTCGAAGCTTGATGTCGAACGCGCGGGCGCGATATTGGCGAAAGGCACTGGTCACTGCCGAAGTCAGCATCTGCGCGATTCTGCTGATCAGCGCCGGGCTGCTGCTGAAGTCGCTGGCCGAATTCACAACGCAACATCTGGGTTTCCATGCCGGCCGTACGGTGACCTTCAAAGTGGAGTTGACCGGGGACAGTTACAAGAGCGCAATTCGAAGATATAACTTTTACGATGCTTTGATCCAGCGGTTGACTCATCTTCCCGGTGTGCAATCGGTTGGAGCCACATCGGCGCTCCCCTTGAGGGGGACGATCGTCTTGGGGTTCACGATTTTGGGGCGCCCCAGCCGCGCAAACGATTTGCAACTTGCCGCGGGCGAAGCAGTTAGCCCAACCTACTTGCGGACAATGGGAATACCGCTGCTGGCCGGCAGGAGTTTCAACGAACACGATTCTTCCGAGCGCTCGGAACGTGTTGCGATCATCAACGAGACGCTATCCCATCGATACTTCCCGAACCAGAGCTCCATCGGGAAGCGGATACGGCTAGGCGGTGAAGAGAGCCGGGCACCGTGGATGACTGTTGTGGGCGTCGCTGGCGATGTAAAACACGCGAGTCTTAAGTGGGACTATTTGCCAGATATCTATGTGCCATACCGGCAGCTTCCATCCGGCTTCGAGATGCTCGCCGGTCAGATGTGTTTCGCCGTTCGCAGCCGAAACAGGCCACCTTCCAACAACGAAATTCGCGCAACGGTATGGTCACTCGACCGTGGCATTCCGATTGTGGACACGATGGCGATGGGCGAGGTGGTTGCCGCGAGCGAGTTGCCGACAAAGGTCACCACCGGAATCTTCGTCAGTTTTGCCGGTGTGGCGCTGCTTCTTGCGGCCGTGGGGCTGTATGCCATTGTTTCGCAAACGGTACTGCAGCAGAGAAAGGAGATAGGCATTCGCATCGCGCTGGGCGCCAGCGCGCGAGACATAGCCGGCAACGCAGTTCGTGAGGCGGTATCGGTAGGGCTTGCGGGCACGGCAATCGGCGTGGCAGGCGGCTTTGCGTTGACACGCCTGATACGGAGCATGCTTTTTGGAGTGGCACCGACGGACCTATCGGTATTTGTGTGCGTGCCTCTGTTTTTGTGTGTGATTGCTGCTTTGGCGGCTTTGGCGCCGGCAGTGCGCGCAGCCCGTACGGATCCGATCGAGGCGCTTCGGTACGAGTAGGTGAACGAGCAAGACTGTAGTGTCACAGAGTAGGTATGTTCAAACTAAAGCGGGCTTATGATGCGCCCAGCCACGGCGACGGAGCCCGGTATCTGATAGACAGACTCTGGCCGCGCGGCGTTAAGAAAGACGCGCTGAAGATTGAGGGCTGGGTGAAAGATGTCGCGCCGAGCGATGCGCTCCGGAAATGGTTCAACCATGATCCAGAGAAGTGGGACGAGTTCCGGAAGCGCTATTTCGCGGAACTGGATTCGAAGCCTGACGCCTGGGAGCCGCTGCTCGAAGCCGGGCGAAAGGGGGCGGTGACGCTCGTCTACAGCGCGCACGATGCCGAGCACAATAACGGGGTGGCGCTGGCGGAGTATTTGAGTAAGCACGGGAAGCCGCATCAACGGAAGCACCGGTGACCAGCCGTTTCTTCGTCCCCTTCGATTACACCCGCTGACACCGCGCGTACACCTGTACACATTCTCGTCGACGTGTGTTAACAGCCGCTATCCAAATTGTCAGTCAAACGCCGGCAATCCCCTGATTAATCAGCAAAGTACAGATGGTACTCAAACTGCGTTGAGGAATGCCGATGAGTATAACGGCGAAAAAGGAGGATATCGTCCGTGAAAAAGCCTGAATGGTTGCGAGTGGGATCGGATAACTTCGAGTTTTGCTCATTGGAGCCGAGTTATACCCCCCTCGGAGACATTGCCAGGATATACAGTTACGAAGCATTCGAAACAACCGAGACGGGGAAACGGTCGCTTGGCGTCTTCAGGTCTTTGCGCGCGGCTCAGGCCGCGGTAGAGGGCCACGCTGCAAGGGCCAGAAACTACCGAAGCGCCAACCAGACTACGCCCCCCGAAAGGGCGGATTATTTGCCCGCAGAGCCTAGCAGCGTATGAGGCTGTTGCTGGCCGCGGTCCTGATCATTGGCGTTCTCCCGGCGGCTGCCGCTGCCGCCGGGGCGCGCAGCCCTGTTCGACGGCCGAAGGCGAGCCACCCTCACGCCCGTAAGGTTCACGTACACAATGTTCGCAAACATGCACACCCGAAGAGGCACTAACTCTGGCCAGCCGCTTGCAGGGTCGAAATCATGGTAAGATCACCCATACCGGATGCTCCAAGCCGTCAGGCACGGCGCCAGGTTCGGGATAAGCGAGGTTCGCGATGCGACGGATTGAGTCTGTAATTCTCGCCATTGTCGTGGGTTTCCTCGGGGTGGGGGTTTGGCGTGCCCAGCCCTTGTTCCCGGCATGGAACTCGCAACCCGAAGCCGTGCGTCCGGCTGCCGCCTCTGTCGAGACAGGCGGAGCGGTCTGGCTCAAGGGAACGCGCGCTCCTATCCGGCCACTGCCCTCTCATAGAGACATTGTTTTGCGCGCGGCAATCGACTCCGGCAGCACAACCGTCGTCCCAGTATTGTGGGCCGCTTCGATTCCACGGGCCGGACAGATGATGATTGGCGCAACCAGCTCCGAACTCCGCCGCAGCTTCGGCGACCCGATGCTGGAGACCGCTTTATTGCGCGACGGCCACCTCATCCAGCGCTACTACTATTTCAATAGCGATCAAACGCAGTTCACCATGGCAACACTCGAAAACGGCCGCGTCGTCTCGGCCGTCGGGCCAGTTCGCTAATTCGCCTGCCCTATTTCAGCTTCACCGGTGCCGGAGGGACGTAGGTACTAGGCCGTCCTAACCCGGTCCAGTACTACGACCTATTGCTACAAAGTTATACACCAAGGTATCCTCAAACTCTCTAAGTAAGTTATCTGTCATCGAGTGAGGGTGATGTCAGCTCATCCGTCCGTTATACGTGTCGGCCTTTTTTCACAGGATGTGAAACTCCAGCCGTTACTTGCTCCAGCTCTGGGAAAGGACTTCGCGGTGACCGTGGATACCGATCCCGATGGTTTGAAGGAGCGCCTGCAGGAGAATTCGCCGGACGTTTTGCTTCTGGATCTGGACACGAACTATTCCACGCTCCAGACGAGTATTGATCTTTATAACGAGTTAAGTGATTCCGGGGCGGCCGTGGTTCTCATCACCGATGACGGCGGGCGCTCCGCGGCTGTGGAACTGGTACAGCGCGGCGCCCACAGCTATTGCCGCAAACCGCCGAACCTGCGGGAACTGAAAGCCACCCTTCGCCGCGCCTACGAGCATTCCGCGATGAAACGGGAGCTCGAAGGGAAGCGTGACCAGGACTTGCCCGATGACGACTCCGGGCCGGTGCCAGTGTGCGATGGTCTGATTGGAACCAGTTCGCAGATGCTTGGCGTTTACGAACTGGTGCGCCGGGTAGCCGATTTGAACGCTTCCGTTCTCATCACCGGTGATAGCGGAACCGGTAAAGAGCTGATTGCCCGCGCCATTCACAACCTGGGAAATCGCGCGAAATCTCCGTTCGTGGCTGTCTCCTGCGGAGCAATCCCGGAGACGTTGATTGAATCCGAGCTCTTCGGCCACGAAAAAGGCGCCTTTACCGGCACGACCGGGACGCGGACGGGATTCTTCGAACAGGCCGGGACCGGAACCCTGTTCCTGGATGAGATCGGCGAACTAAGCCTGCAAACGCAAGTAAAACTGCTGCGCGTCCTGCAGCAGCGCGAATTCACACGTTTGGGGAGTAACCGGGCGATTCCGCTGAAAGCCCGCGTCATCTTCGCCACGCACCGGGATCTGCAAAGAATGGTTTCGGAAGGGACCTTCCGGCTCGACCTCTTCTACCGCATCAACGTGATGACCATCAATGCGCCGGGGCTGGCGGACCGGCCGGAAGATATTCCCGCGCTTGCGAGATACTTTCTCCGGCAGTATTCCGAGTTGTATCAGAAGCGCGTTCTCCGCATCGCTCCCAACGCCTTGGCTATGCTGCAGCAGTACGATTGGCCGGGCAACGTCCGCGAGCTCGAAAACGCCATCCAGAGCGCCATCATCTGTGCCGACGGCGACTCCATCGAGCCCGAGGATCTGCCAGAGCGGCTGCGCGAGCAGGAAATCGAGGAGGACGGAGACGTCGCGCAGGTGGGTTCGTTCGAGCGGTTGTTGCGCGATTACAAGGTGAAGCTCGCGACCAAAGCCATCGAAGACTGCAACGGCAACAAGACGCTCGCGGCCCGCAGCTTGAACATATCGCGCGCCTATCTGCACCGGCTCATCCGGCTTGCCGAGGGCGAGAAGGTCGACGCAGCTTAGCTCCGGCTACTTACGTGCTCGGTTCAGAATCGGCGTTTTGATGCTTACGGCCAGTGACGGAGCCGCGACTGCCAAGGAGCGGCCGCTCGTTCGGAAAGTTTTCTCCTTTCCCGCGATGCTGGCCGTCCTGCTGGTGGCGCTGGCGATGCTGACGATCCGATCGCGCTTCGACGACCCGGATCTCTGGTGGCACCTCAAAACGGGCGAGATCATTTGGAACACTCACTCCATCCCACGTGTGGACGCGTTTTCCTTTACGGCCGGCGGGCAGCCCTGGGTTGCTCAAGAGTGGCTTTCTGAACTCGCAATTTATGCGATGTGGAAATCCGGCGCCTACACCGGGCTGATGCTGGGCTTCTCGGTCCTTACAACGCTTCTGCTGATTCTTGCTTACGTTTTGTGCTCGAAGTATTCCGCGAACTGCAAAATCGGGTTCGGGGGGGCGCTGGCGTTTTGGCTGTTTTCCACGATCGGATTAGCGTTGCGGCCCCATATGATCGGTTATCTGCTGCTTGTACTGGAACTGCTGATCCTTCATCTCAGCCGTTCGCGCAGGCAGTGGCTGTTCGCGCTCGTACCGCTCTTTTCCCTCTGGGTAAATTGTCATGCCTCTTTTTTCTTCGGCTTGATTGTTCTTGCGATTGTGCTGTTGTGCGCCTTCTTGCCGGAGATCCGCTGGGGGCTCCTGGTTTCAACGCCCTGGGAGCCGGCGCGGCGGAACACGCTCGCGATCTGCGCCGCGCTTTCGGTTGCGGCGTTATTCCTGAATCCGATTGGTCCCCGGCTGGTTACGTATCCACTGGACGTTTTCTTCCGGCAACCGGTGAATCTGGCCGCCGTTGCCGAATGGCGCCCTCCGGCTCCAGACGATTTGCGCTTTTGGGCGCTGTTGTTGGTGGCAGGAGCGGTGCTCCTGTTGCCGCTGCTGCGGTTTACGGCGCTCCGGATGGAAGAATTCCTGCTTGTCTCGATCGGTTTCGAACTGGCGGTCTCGCATCAACGGATGTTGTTTGTTTTCGGACTACTCGCGGCGCCGGTTCTGTGCCGGTTGGCCGCCGATCTCTGGGGCGGCTATGAGCCGGACCGCGACCGTATGTGGCTGAACGCATCTCTTATGGCCGTTGCCGCCATAGTTGTCGTGTTTGCTTTTCCAAACACGAGGGAGCTTAAGAAACTGGTCCGCAAGTCCAGTCCGGTCCAAGCTGTCGAGTTCCTGAAGCGCTCGGGCATCCCAGGAAACTTGCTCAATGAGTACGTTTACGGCGGGTATTTGATCTGGGCCGCTCCGGAGCGGAAGGTGTTTATCGACGGGCGCGCCGATATCTACGAGAAGGCAGGCGTCCTGAGCGAATACGAGGACTGGATCCGCCTTCGCTCCGACCCAAAGCTTTTTCTGGCCAAATATCGTATAGGCGTTTGCCTGCTGTCGCCCAGCGCGCCAATGACTCGCGTTGTCTCATTACTGCCGGGCTGGAAGCGCGTCTATTCGGACAATCTTGCTGTCCTGTTTGTGAAATCTCCGTGAACCCTTTTTTGCCGAAAGCGGTGTGATTCGGGGCGGAGTGGCGTCCCTGAGCCAATCTAGCCAAACGTATGTGCCACCAAAGAAAACTAGAATCGTCGTGAATTAAAGGGCTGCGGGTATAGGCGAAAAAAGCGGGAGAATCAACAGACGTAGCTGCCCAGATTGAAGGTGTGCCTGTGGCTACGCATGGGCGGTGCACACAAACACACCAACACCATTTCGCACCGTTGAGGCAGCGTTGGTCACGATTCGTGGGCAGAAGAGGCGGGGTGCCAAGAAGCCTCAGCCCCCAGCGTTCATTGCAGTGCTCAATCTCGTCGCTAAAGTATTGAACGCGGTATTAATGCCAGTTGCAACACTGTTCATGCCAACCGTTGCCCCTAAAGCGATTAATGCCACCACAAGCGCATACTCAATAAGGTCCTGCCCGCTCTCGTCTTTCAGGCTTTCGATAATCGCCTTTGCTCTGACATAAAGCTGCAAAAACAAATCTTCCATGAGCGAATCTCCTTGGCAGCATGGCTCAAACATAAGTCATGCGCACACCCACCATGGGCAAGTCGGTGGCCAATAATTCGAACCTGCCTGGAACACTTCAAGTTGTTGATTCCCGGTGTGCTGCGCGAAAAAATGTCACCGGAAGTATACAGCTCCCAATTCCGATGAGCTTGCGAGTACACAAGAACATGTTCTCGATGCTTGGTATCCCAAGTGCAAAGACGGTGCTGCTTGACTACTGTCGAATCGACCACCGATCCCACTTGCAAAATCAGTGTCCCCAATTTCAAGCGCAACGTGGAACTTGTGCTTCTGGTATCGGGGGTCGCGCTCACGCGGATCGCATTCAGGAGCCGAGTGCTATATGACCTTGATTCAGTTAACTTCGCACTCGCGATGCGGCACTTCGACCCCACAATCCATCAGCCTCATCCGCCAGGCTATTTCCTGTATATCTGCTTAGCCAGAATTACGAACCTGATTTTTCGCAATGACAACAATGCGTTGGTAGCTATCAGTGTTGCAGCCAGTTGTGGAGCAGCAGCGATGATCTACGTGCTTGCGCGCCGCTGGTTCGGATCGAGAGCGGCCGTCTTCGCGGGCCTCATTTTTCTCTTTTCGCCGCTCGCGTGGTTTCACGGCACGGTAGCCTTGACCTACATTGTCGAAGCATTTCTTTCAGCGCTGCTTGGCTTTTTCTGCTGGCGTGCTTATTGCGGCGAGCGGCGGTTTGTGCTTGCGGCGGCTTTGGTCGCGGGTATCGGGGCCGGTATTCGGCCGTCCTCACTTTTGTTCCTGTCGCCGCTGTTCCTTTTTTCTCTTTCAACGTTGTCTTGGAAACGCAGGCTTAAAGCTGTTTGCGCCTTCGCCGCCGCGGTGCTCTGCTGGTTTGTTCCGATGATTTATGCGAGTGGCGGGCTTTCCGCATACGTGTCTTCTTTGAGCGCCCTCTGGTGGCGCGTGGCGGCCCGGGAAACCGTTGTCAATTCGCCGCTTACAACGTCGATGGTCCGATTGTGTGGGATCGTGGCCATCTACGTCTTTTGTTTTGGAAGTATCACTCTGATTATGCCTAGAGCTTTCCATGTGAAGGCACACGCCCCAGAGCGCGCCAAGCTATTCACCTACGTTTGGATTGCGCCGGCGCTACTGTTCTTCACCTTTGTTTTTCTTAAACTCATAAACAGCGGCTACCTTTTGGTCATTTTCCCGCCGGCTTGCATTTGGCTTGGCTATTGGGCTTCGGACTGGTACACCGAAGGGCGCTGGCCAAAACCCGTCAAAATGGGCGTGGCCGTGATCCTGTGCGTTTTGAACGTAGTTATGTTCCTCGAAGCGCCTGAGTATTGGTCATACCGCTCGGTCCGCCGGTTCGAGACGGAACTCGCCGCGGTGCGGTCCGCGACCCGGCAGCTTGCCTCTCCCGAAACGACGCTTCTCGTCGGCTTTGATTCGCACTTCTTCGGTTATCGGCACGCCGGCTACTATCTGCCCGAGTACACGATTGTGCAGTTTCCGGCTCTCTCCTTTCGGGAGGGCAAACGTGTCTTTGCGATGCACGACAGAGATACCCGCTTGCTGGCTCGGCTAAACGTAAATCAATACAAGAATTTCATGTTGTTTCCACTGCCCTCGGATGAACAACAGTATGATTATCTTCAGAAGCAAGTGCAATTACACTCGCCATCAGCCCGTCTCACTATCTCGCATCTCCGCCACCACACCTTCATTTCCGGTCCCATCGAAGATCTTCGATTTTTGTTCCCGGACGAGGTGCCACCTGTAGCTCCCGTGTATACGACGCATCACTCACTTACCGCCCCTGTAAACATCCGTTGACAACTGGGGGACACATGCGGGCACCCAATCGTCGAGACGAGTCTCGACGTGGCATATAAGAGTGCGTGCGTCACGTAAAATTGGCTGGCCCGCCTGAATGGAGTGCGAATTGCGGAACAACTCAAAGCCGCCCTGCGCGGCTCACTATACGAGTCTTCTGCATGCACTCCATCGCTTGGTGGCCCACTCTCGCCGTGGTCGTAGCCGCGACTGTTGCCGACATTCGCGCTCGACGCATTCCGAACTGGCTCGTGATTCCGTTCCTGCTCGCGGGGCTGGCTGGTTCGGGAATCACCGGCGGTTGGCTTGGGTTTGGCCAAAGCGTCTTGGGAATGCTCCTGGGTGGGGTGTCGACGGGAGTTTTGTACTGGTTGGGCGGCTTGGGCATGGGGGATGTTAAATTGTGCGCCGCTATCGGGGCGTGGATCGGACCACACCAACTCGTGACGGCGCTGGTGCTTACCGGAATCGCAGGCGGGGTGATTGCGATTGCGGAAGCGATCAGGGGAGGATTTCTAAAGCAGTCCTTAAGCGGTACAACCAGCCTGCTTTGCGGTTTTGCGAGAAGAGGCCTGCGGCCCGACCCGCGCTTTGTGTTGAGCCATCCCGCCGCGAAGCGAATCCCTTACGCGCCGGCAATCGCGATTGGAACCATTATTTCCTTCTTTGCCTTACCGTGAGAAATCCGAACGACTCCGCTATGACCGGGAACCTCCCCATCCAAAGCATCACTGACCGTATGAGTGAAAGCCCGGAGAATTTGATGTCTACATCCATGCGCGAGACGGACTCGCTGAGCATGGGCGCGCTTGCGGTGATCGTGATCGGACCCGATCAGGACCGGCGCCGAGCGCTTGCCACCGCCATAGCGGATTCCCAAGTAAACCTCATCAAAGAACTTCCCGCGTACCCCAATTTCGACGATCTCAACCGGATTCTGGCCGCCGATTACGACGTCATGATCATCGATCTCGATCCCGATCCCGAACGGGCTCTCGAAGTGGTGGAAAACACGTGCGCCCGCACCAGCCTGCTGACGCTCATGATCTTTTCGAGCCAGTCGGATCCGGAGCTGCTCGTGCGTTGTATGCGCGCCGGCGCTCGCGAGTTTCTGCGAGTTCCCGTTTCCCCTGCCAGCATGGGGGAAGCGTTGGTGCGCGCCGCGGTACGCCGCGATGAGGTCCGCCGCCAGAAAAAGGCCACGGGAAAACTGTTTGTTTTCGCCGGCGCGAAAGGCGGGTCCGGCGTCACCACCATCGCCAGCAATTTCTCCTTATCACTGGCCCGGGAGTCCGGCCAAAAGGCCGCCTTGGTCGACCTGAACCTGCATTTGGGAGATGCCGCGCTGGCCCTGAATCTGACGCCCAAGTTTTCCATTATGGACGCCTTCGATAACTGGCAGCGCCTGGATGCGGACTTGTTAAACGTCCTGTTCACCAAGCACAGCTCGGGTTTGTCGGTCCTGGCCGCGCCCGATTCGGTGGTGAGCTTTCAGCCCGCCCGCCAAACCGTTCAGAAGCTGCTTCGAATTGCGCGGGACAACTTCGATTTTGTAGTGGTCGACGGCGGTTCCGGGTCCGCTTTCACCTACGAGGCGCTGTTTGAAATGGCCGACACTGTTTATCTGGTCACGCAGATCGGCGTGCCGGAACTGCGCAACGCAAACCGGTTTGTAACCCGCTTTTTTAGCGATCCGGAAAACCGCAAGCTGGAAGTCGTGCTGAATCGAGTTCCATCGCGGAATCTCGAAATCGACGAGCCCAGCATTACCAAGGCGCTAACTCGCCCCGCGCGCTGGAAAATTCCGAACGATTTCGCCAATGCGCGCCGCGCGCAGAATACCGGAGTGCCGATTGCCGACCAGCGCTCTCCTATATCGCGCGTGATTGCGCAAATGGCGCAGGCCGCTTCCGGCCGCGATCCGGACCCCCGGAAGAAGAAGAGGTTCGGTTTGTTCGGATAGTGCCGGACATTGATTCGGAGGATGGCAATCTCATGGAAAAACTGAACATTGAGCAGTTTAAGGCCGATGTCCACCGGACGCTGATCTCGAAGCTCGATCTCGAGAAGCTGTCCACCATACAAACGCACCGCGCCCGGCATGCGGTCGCCGGCCTGGTTCAGCAGATCATTATTGAAGAGAAGCTCCCCTTGACCGCGGGCGAAAAGGAAAAAGTCCAGTCGGATCTGCTCGACGAGGTGTTTGGATTGGGGCCGCTCGAGACTTTGCTTCGCGACCCGCGAGTGTCTGACATTCTCGTCAACAATAAAGACCATGTTTATGTTGAGCGCGGCGGCATTCTGCAGAAAACCGATGTGGTTTTCCGGGACGACCGGCACATTCTGCAGATCATCGATCGCATTGTCTCGAAAATCGGCAGAAGGGTTGACGAATCGTCGCCGATGGTGGACGCCCGGCTGCCCGATGGCTCGCGCGTGAATGCGGTCATTCCGCCGCTTGCCCTCGATGGTCCGGCGCTCTCGATCCGGCGATTTGGGGCCGGCCCTTTATCCGCCGATGCGCTCATCGAGTTGAAGAGCGCCTCTCCGGAGATGCTGCATATCCTTTCGGCGGCAGTGCGGGCTCGCATCAGTATCCTGATCTCGGGCGGAACCGGTGCGGGAAAGACCACCTTCCTCAACATGCTCTCGCACTACATTCCGAAGACTGAACGCCTGGTGACCATCGAAGACGCCGCCGAGTTGCAGCTTGCGCAGGAAAACCTGGTTCGGCTGGAGACGCGTCCCCCGAATGTGGAAGGCAAGGGCGCGGTGCGGCAGCGGCAGCTTTTAATCAACAGTCTTCGCATGCGGCCCGACCGGATCATCATCGGTGAGGTGCGCGGCGAAGAGGCCTTCGACATGCTCCAGGCAATGAATACCGGCCATGAGGGATCGATGACAACCATCCACGCCAATAGTCCGCGCGATGCGCTTTCGCGGCTGGAATCGATGGTCGCGATGAGCGGCCTGAATCTGCCGGAGCGTTCCGTTCGCCAGCAGATCGCATCCGCCGTCGCCATCGTCGTCCAATGCGCGCGGTTGAGCGATGGCACGCGCAAAGTGGTGAATATCTCCGAGATTACCGGGATGGATGAAAACGTCGTCTCGATGCACGAACTGTTCGCGTTCGAGCGCAAGGGCATTGGGCCGAATGGGAACGTGGTTGGCACGTTCAAACCGAGCGGTATCCGTCCTAAATTTCTCGATCGATTGCGCGTTTCCGGCATACTGCTGCCCGGGGAATTGTTCGAAACGGAAATGGAAGTGAGTTGAGGCAACCGGGAGATACACGTTTATGCTCTCCGTGATGGTTTTGGTCTTTTTGGGAGTGTTCGCCGTCACCGCGCTGCTTTTAGCGGCGGCCGGGACCGGCGCGTCCAAAGACGTGAAACGCGCGCTCGCGCGGCTCGAATCGACCCTGGCCGTAAAAGCCGAGGAGCCGGACGAGTTGGTAGAGATCCGCAAGCAGGATCTCTTCCGCGCCGTACCGTTCGTAAATCGCTGGCTGATGCGCCTGGAGGTGGTGCCTAAGCTGCAAAGGGCCTTATATCAGGCGAACTTGAAATGGAGTCCGGCTGGCCTTTTCATGATGTGCGGCCTGTGTTGGGCAATCCCCGCCTACTTGACCTATCTTCGAACCGGGATTCCGGTGATTGGGTTTCTGGTGGGGCTGCTCACCGGGGCGCTGCCGCTCGCCTACGTCTCGTATAAGCGAGGCCGGCGTTTGGAGCAATTTGAGGAAGGACTGCCCGCCGCCCTGGGCCTGATGGTCAGCAGTCTGCGCGGCGGCCAGAGCCTGGTTGCCTCGCTGGCGCTGGTTGGGCGCGAAGCGCCCGAGCCGATTGGCCGCGAGTTTCGGGTGTGCTTCGACGAACAGAACTATGGACTCGATCTGCGCACCGCCCTGGAAAATCTTGCCACCCGCGTGCCGCTCGAAGATGTTCGCATCATCATGACGGCGATCCTGATTCATCGCGATACCGGAGGGAATCTCGCGGAGCTTCTGGACAAGTGCGCGCAGGTGATTCGCGAGCGCTTTCGCCTCAAGCGGGAAATCCGCGTCCGCACGGCGCAGGGGCGCCTTACCGGTTTAATTCTTAGTTTTCTGCCCCTGGTCCTGGGAACGCTGCTGTTTCTGGTGAACCCGGAAAACATGAGCATGCTGTGGCGCCGCCCGGAGGGGCAAAAGATGTTGTATGCCGCGGTTTGCATGACGGTCATCGGCGGCCTGCTGATTCGAAGGATTGTCCGCATCCGGGTCTGAGGAATTTATGGGACTTGCTGTTTTTGCTTTCTTCGCCGCGTTCTTTTTGATCGGAACCGCCGGCGTGCTCGTGTTCTACCGGATCGGCATGACGCAGCGGCTCTCTACCGCCGTCGCCCTGGACCCGCGCGAGGCTTTGCTGAAACGCCTGGGCCGGGGGGCGGCCAAGATCGCGGTCCGGACCGTGGTCGAGCCGCTCGAAAAAATCATCCCCCGGAGCGCCCGCGAAGTTTCGGTGATTCGCAGCCGGCTGATTCGGGCCGGACTGCGCGAGGAGAGACACGTGCGCTTTTTTTATGCGGCGAAAGTCTTGACTCCGCTTTGCCTGGCCTTGGTGGCGGTGGCTTCCGGCCTCACCCGTTCGGGTAACTTCTTTGTTTTCGTGCTGGCCTTGGCGCTCGGATTTTTGGCGCCGGATTTTTGGCTGGGGCAGCGGATTTCGCGGCGGCAATTAAACATCTCGCTTGCGCTTCCCGATTTTTTGGATCTGATGGTGGTCTGTATCGAAGCCGGGCTAAGCCTGGATCAATCGCTTGCCCGCTCCGTAGAAGAGCTGGAAATCAGCCATCCGGACATCAGCGACGAACTGGGGCTGGTGGTGCTCGAGCAGCGCGCCGGACGGCCGCGGCGCGAGGCGTGGCAAGAGGTGGCGGAACGCACCGGTATTGAAGTGATCCGCACGCTCGTGTCCGCCATCATCCAGGCCGATCAATTCGGCACCAGCATCGCAAAAACTTTGCGCGTGCATTCCGATACGCTGCGAATTCAGCGCCGGCAACGGGTGGAGGAGCAGGCCGCCAAGACGGCGGTAAAGCTGGTCTTTCCTCTCGTTCTGTTTATCTTTCCTTCGCTATTCGTTGTGGCGCTCGGTCCGGCGATGCTCATTATGTCGGAGTCGTTTGCAAAGTACCTTCACTAGAAATCGGGGGCTAAACACAGAGAAAGGAGGCTATCGTGGATAACGTTACATTGATCCGGGTCATCGCCGCTGTTCTGTTTATCATCGTGCTGATTGTGCTCATTCAACGGCGCCGCACCCGCGTCCGTTGAACTGGAAGATCGGAGGGTACTTACATGGATTTCGGAGTGCTCTGGAGAAAGAGGTGAAAAAAGTAGTGGAAATAAGGAGGACCGCGCCGGGCCCGCCGCCCCTTCCAAAGGGCACTGACGGCCAGGCGGGGCTATATAAATCATTGATTCGAAAAAGGCCCAGAAAGGAAGTCAGTTATTGCGTATTTAATAAGACGCGGGAATCGTTCCTTAGTTTGAGTGTCTCGGCTGCGGATACTCATTTGACCCGTCTCAAGGGCTTGCTTGGAAAACTCAAGCTCAAGGCCGATGAAGGAATTTGGGTAATTCCTTCTCAGGGTGTCCATACCTTCGGAGTGCTGTTTTCGGTTGACCTGATTTATCTGGATTCCGGGCTCCGGGTTGTTCACCTGATCGAATCATTTCCCAGCTTTCGGATTGGTCCTATAAAGAGAAATTGCACGAGCGTATTGGAACTCGCCACCAGGACCATCTATTCTTCGCAGACCCAAGTGGGGGATCAGCTTTTGATCTGTTCGCCGGAGGAGATGGAGCAATATCTGAGAGAAAGCCAGTCGAAAGCACAGACCCAGGCCATGTGAAGAACCGGAGGAACCCCGGGTCGGAGGACCGGATGGCCATGAACATTTTGCGCCGGTTTCTGCGGAAGCCGCGTCCGATCAAGCGCGCCGAGCGATATACGAATCCGCGGATCCTTGCCTATTATTGGGATGGTGGGATGCCTGCTGGCCGGCGCCTGAAAAATATAAGTGTGACCGGCGCGTACCTGCACACGCCGGAGCGCTGGTATTTAGGCACGATCATCACCGTGACGCTTCGCCGCTTATGCGAACGGAAAGACGAGAAAGGCGCGACCTTATCTGTGTTGTGTCGGGTGGTGCGCTGGGGCCCGGACGGCGTAGGACTCCGTTTCCTGCTGCCGCGGCGGGAGAACCGCCTGGCGATGGAGCAATTTGTGCTGGAGGCGGCGATCATTCCCTATCGTAATTTTGCCGAAGCTGCGAAAGCGAAAAGCGGGCAGGCGCTGGTGGAATATGCGTTGATCCTCCCGCTGTTATTTCTGTTGATGGTGAACGCGGTTAATTTCGGCGCATTCTTCTTCGCTTGGATCACGGTGGCGAACGCGGCGCGAGCGGGAGCACAGTATGCGGCGCTGGGCACGGTGTCAGCCGGCTGGCCGCACAGCCCTAGCTCCGATTCGGTTCATGGGCTGATTTCGGACGACATGTTCTCACTACCGAACAGACCGAGCATCACGATTGTCGTATGCAGGAACAATAACGGACTGATAACCGGCGATTCGCCTGCCGCTTGCGCTGCTACACCCGCCGATCCCGAAGCGCCGGCCTATGCTCTCACGAGTGTGGATGTGAGTTACACTTACACGCCTGTCGTTTCTCTGTTCGATTTCCCGGGATTGGGAATTCACGCGACCATGCCTCCCTATACAATCCACCGGCGCGTGCTCATGAGGGCGCTGCAATGACTGGTTTGAGTGGATGTGGCGCGGCCTCTCAGGCTGCCGCGTCCCGACTCATCGGGACGCTTGGCTTCGCTCGACGCTTGGACGCGGCTCTTCAGAAAATCGCAGACGAACGCGGCAGTTCGCTCGTCGAATTCAGTCTCGTGGCCTTCATGCTGCTGATGGTGATCTTCGGTGTCGTTGAAATCAGCCGGATGGTTCTGGTCTATACCGATGTCGCAAATGCCGCCCGCGAAGGTACGCGCTATGTCAGTGTGCACGGTTCCGAGAGCACGAGCGATATACAGAACGTCGTGAAGAACGCGCTGAAAGTGGCGCCCATCGACCCGGCAAGAGCGACGGTCACGCCCTCAATCACCAATACGCCTGGACAGCCCTCGACCATCACGATTACGGTTGCTTACCAGTACGACCCTTTTACTACGTACTTCCCGCTAAATGTCACTCTGAGCAGTAAGAGCGAGGGGGTGATTGTCTATTGAGCATTCCCTGTGAGAGGCGCGAATCCGAACGGGGGCAGGCCATCCTTTTAGTGGTGGTCGCTATGGGTATTGTTCTGCTCGGAGCTCTCGGGTTCGCCATTGATGGCAGCCAGTTGTTCGCCCAGCGCCGCATGGCGCAGGCCGCCGCCGATGCCGCCGCGCAAGCCGGGATTATGAGTATGCTCAATGGGACGAACCTCGCCGGCCCCCATCGGTTTGACACCGGTTCTTCGTTTACCTGCGCCAGCGCCGATGACCGGACACCCTGTTATTTCGCGCAGAACTCGAACCTCAATGGTTTTGGCGCCAGCTCCGATACGGTAACTGTCGATTTCCCAGCGTCGGTTCCGGGTGTCGCTAATGGCATTAGCTTTATAAAGGTCACTGTGCAAAGAACAGTGCCGACTACTTTGATGCGGTTTCTCGGCGCGTCTACCACTACCATCGGCGCTACTGCGACGGCGGCCATCGTTTCCAATCCCACGAACGCGCAGATCATCGTAACTGGCAATGGCCCGGGGACTTTTTCCCTGGTCGGCACGGCCACCCTCACTATCTCGGGAGGCGCGAACCGCGTCATTCAAGTGAATTCGAACGATTCGGGCGCAGTCGATGCGAGCGGCGGGACAGTCACCTTGACCACCGGAGCCGATTTCAGCGTTTTGGGGGGGCCAAATACCGCTCCATTTGCGCTAAGCGCCGGGACTTATGTGCAACCTGGATCGCCCATTCCCGATCCTCTGGCTGGTGTTGTAAGTCCTCCATCCGTCCCTCCCGATGCGCCGAGCCCGACGATTGTCGCCTCTGGCGTCGACGGATGCGTGTCCGTCGGGCCTGGAGGGACCTGTACGCTCTATTCGCCCGGCCGATACGGCCCTGGTAATCCCAATCCAAATACGGCCGGGATTAATGTGGCCAATCAAGCTGCTCTTTTCAAACCTGGCATTTATTACATGAGTGGAGCAGCAAGCTTCGTATCCGGGCCAAACGGATTTATGCAGATGGCCAGCGGGACCGGTCCGGATGATACAACCGGCAGTAGCTGGACCGCAAATATGCTGGTCTATCTTACAGGAGGCGGGAACATAAGTGTTGGGTCTGGCGGCACGGTTAACTTAGTCGGATCGCCTTTTGACTCCGCATACAAAGGTATTCTTTTTTATGCTGACTCTGGCGGCGTTACACTTGACACAACGGGAAATTTAACGCTGTTAGGAACGATTTACAGTCCCTCCTCAACTCTGAACTTGCAAGGAACCCGCTCTCTCACAATTACCGGCGATATCATTACGAACCGCCTCGTTGTCTCCGGCAATCCAACCGTCTCTTTTTCCGGGGCGGCAACGGTTTACAACACGAGACAAGTCGCCCTTGTGAACTAATTAGAGTGCGCGAACACGTCATCGTAATTTCGAATGAGAGTATGTGGAGTAGGCGTTTTCGCCTGCGCATTTTTGATCTTGCGCTGTTTTGTTCACTGCTTCCCGCGCCGCTTCTCATTCCGTCTGTCTCGGAATAATCAACAACACCTCGACACTCGTATTCACACCATCCCGCGTCGCCGGACGAAACGCCCACAGCTTCAGCGAACTCATCAATAACTCCCGCCGCTCCAATTCATCGGGAAACACCATCGCCAGTTGATCGAAGTGGCCCGCTGCGGTAATCATGCCGTGCACCATCACGTAATCCGGATCGTCGCTGCCCAGACTATCCGGGCGCATAATCAGAAACGGCCAGGGCGCTTCGAGAGGCGTTCTGGTGCCCGCAATACGGGGGCTCGCGTCTGCATTAGCGGGAAGGCAATACTGCAGAATCCAATTCTTGCGCAGACCGACTCGCAAATACACTGTGTACACAATTTTCCCGCTGAGCGCGCCGGCGCTCTGCGGATACTGCTGCGCGGTGGCCGATCCCTGCACCACCACCCCGAATTTCCCTTCTTTGGGTAGCGTGATTCGCGTAACGCCCGGCAGATTTCCGGTTAGCCCCTCGCCCGATCCGGCGGGAGCGTCCCCTCCGCCCGAGGCGGAAACCGAATATCCGTTCGCTGCGCCGCTTCGATTACCGGGTGTCGCGGACGCGGTGACCGCTGCGCCGCTATGGCCGTCGCCGGAGGCGGCGCCAGTCCCGCTCCCATTTCCGTTTGCGTTCGTCGCGGATTCCGGACCGTTCCCAAATCCTGGCTTCGAGCCCGTTCCCGCGCCCGCGCCGGATGCCCCGCTCGCGATGTCAGCCTTCGCAATTTGATTGGCGGGCGGGAGCGCGACGATCGGCCCGGAAGCGTGCAGATCCGTTTCCGGCAGCGAGATCACGTTGGCCGGGCTCGCCTGCGCGGGATCCGACAGCGCGATTTGCGGCATCTTGTCGATTTCTGGAGCAACAGGCATACGCACGGGCGGCGCATTCGCTGGCGGACGCGGCAAGCGCGGGGCATTGTTGATCGTCGTTTCGGAAATTTTCAGGTCCGCGACGGAGACCGCTGTATTCGGCGCGGTCAACGAAGGAGCGGCGGGCAGATTCTGCTGTTTCACCTTACTCGTGACCTGCCGCACTGCCGGCGCGACGAAGGGACGCCTGGGAAGCTTAGGAAGTTCGGTTTGAGTCCAGATCAGAACCGGAGGAAGCGGAATCTCGTGCCGCAGCACGATATCCGGCGGCAGATCCAGTTGCACCAGCGTCTGTTTCACCGGATTCACGTGCGCAATCGGCGGCAGCTCGAACGGGCGGTGGCGAGTGGAAGCAAGCGCGGCAGGCGCGGGCTCGCTCGCGTGCGGTGGCGCTCCCGCCCCTGTTCTGGCCCGTGTTCTCGAAGGAGCGGCGATTGCTGCGCGCGCGCCGCGGCCGGGCGTTCGCGCCTCCTCCCGGCTTGCCGGTAGCATCTGCAGCCGCACAAACCGGATGGAATAGTGCTCGGTTCTTTCTTGCACCGGGCGCGTCAACGGCACGACCGGCCGCAGCGAAACTAGCAGCGCTAAAAGACAGCCATGGCACACCGCGGAAATCGCAAATCCGCGCAGGCGTCTTCGCGGCCTTGGAGCCTCGGTAAAAAGCATGTTTCAGGACAGACCGCTTGCTTGTTGCAAAGCGCAGGCCAAAGGCTTGTTCCAAGCCATCAGCTATCAGCTTTCAGCATTCACCTTTTAGCCTTCAGGTTCCGCTATGTGATCTGGGCCGCTCACGGCTGATCGCTGATCGCTAACCGCTCTCCCCTCCGTTGTGTACGTCGATACACTCTTGCTTGCCGCCTGTAAACGGACGTTCACAGTACTACCGCGGCTCAAGCACTTAGCACGTTCGTGGAGTAGGCCTTTGGCCTGCGCTCCTGACTTGGCTACTGGATTGCCCGCATCACATAGATTACTCCGGAGGATCGAAGCAGTCGATGAATCGAAGACTCTCCAGCATTCTTTTTGTCGCGTTTGTCGTGGCCGCGCTGTCAAGCTATCTGGTTTACCGCGTAGCGAAGACTACTTCGCAGCGGCCGCGCACCAACCCGATCATCGTGGCGGCGCGCAATTTGGACGTGGGCGCCGTGATCCGGGCAGCCGATTTGACCACGGGCGCCTGGCTCGGGCCTCTTCCCAAGGGTGCCATCGTATCGAAGGACGCCGCCGTGGGGCGAGGTGTCGTGTCGGCGGTGTATCAAGGAGAGCCGGTATGGGATAGCCGCTTGGCTCCGCTCGGAGCGGGCGGCGGATTGGCCGCCACCATCCGGCCGGGAATGCGCGCCTGTGCCGTGCGGGTAAACGAAGTGGTGGGAGTGGGCGGATTCGTCGCTCCTGGCATGCGCGTCGATGTGATTATTTCCGGAACGCTCCCCGGCTCCGGCGACTCGGGACCAAAAGTCAAAACGTTGCTGCAAAACGTGGAGGTCTTATCGGCTGGAACAAACCTTCAGAGAGACAACGGGGGGAAACCGGTGCAGGTTCCGGTGGTGAATCTTCTGGTCACACCGGACCAGGCCGAACTCTTGAGCCTCGCCAGCAACGAAACAAGAATTCAATTAGTGCTCCGTAACCCGCTCGACAAGGCCGTGGCGAAGACGCCGGGAATTGCGCTCGCCAGCCTGTTCTCCGATGGAAACACGCCGCCCCCTCCTCCCAAACCGAAACCCGTTGCGATCCGCAAAGCGGCGTTGCCGCATGTCGATCCCCCACCCCCCGCTCCGCGGAGTTACCTTGTCGAAGTGATTAACGGGTCGAAACGTTCGGAGGAAAAGTTTGCGGCTCCCGACCAGCAGTAATCGAATCGCTTTTTTATCTTTCATCTTCGGTGTGTCTGTTGCGCTGGCGGCGGTGCCGTTCGCCGGAGCAGCCGCCCCGCAGCAGCCCGCTGCGCCGGCGGCGAATCAGGGTGTCCCGGAGTCCCCGAATGAGCTGTTTGTGAATGTCGGGAAGTCCGTCGTCGTCGATAGCTCGCTTCCTATTCAGCGTGTGTCGGTAGGTTTTGGCGACGTGGCCGAGGCGACCGCGGTCAGCCCCACCGAGGTTCTCGTGAATGGCAAAACTGCCGGAGAGACGAGCCTCATTATTTGGCAGGAGGGCGGCAGCAAGCTGTTCTTTGACGTCACCGTTCAGCCCAGCCGCTTCCAAGCCGATAACCGGTTGAACGTACTTCGTCGGCAGATCGGCACAGAACTGCCAGGACAAAAGATTCAGGTAAGCATCGAAAACGATCTGGTCTTTCTGCGCGGCACAGCAAAGGATCTGACCAGCGCAAACCGCGCGGTCGAGATCGCGGCCACTATGGGAAAACCGGTGAACTTGCTGTATGTCAACGTGCCCCCGCCCGAAGCGCAGATCCTGCTCAAAGTCCGGTTCGCGAGCGTGGACCGCAACCGCAGCCGCCAATTGGGCATGAATATTTTTAGTTTGGGCGCCACCAATACCATCGGTTCGGCCACGACTCAGCAGTTCTCGCCGCCGTCGATCAGCAGCAGTAGTATTTCGCGCCCCCAGACCAGCGTGAGCGCAACCCTGACGAATGCGCTCAATCTCTTCTTTTTTCGCCCGGATCTGAATCTGGGCGCCACCATTCAAGCTTTGGAAGTGCAGGGTGTGCTGCAAACGCTCGCTGAGCCGAACGTTCTGGCGCAAAACGGACAGCAGGCGAGCTTTTTGGCCGGCGGCGAATTTCCGTATCCCGTCGTGCAAGGCGCCGGAGTCGGCGGGACCAATGCCGTTACCATTCAGTTCCGCGAATTCGGCGTGCGCTTGAATTTTATTCCAACTATTACTCCGCGCGGGACGATCCGGCTCCAAGTGGCTCCCGAAGTGAGCACGCTCGATTTCACGAATGGGTTAATTGTTCAGGGATTCAGCGTTCCCGGCATATCCGTGCGCAACGTCAATACCGAAGTTGAGTTGGGCGAAGGCCAGAGTTTCGCGATCGGCGGGCTTTTGAATAACAGCGAGACACAAACTTTCGAAAAGATTCCATTTATCGGCGATATTCCAATCCTCGGCAAGCTGTTTCAATCGAAGAGCACGAGTAAGTCAAACACCGAACTCATGGTGATTGTCACGCCGGAAATTGTGCGTCCCATTCCCGCGGGACAACCGGTTCCACAGCCGAAGTATCCTCTTCCGTTCTTACCTCCTAACACGGGAACGCCCATGCAGACGCCGGGCCAACAGACCACCGGTCCAGTGCCTGTAACTCCTCCGACGCAGGCCATCCCGGTAGAGACGCTTTTGAAGAGCATGCAACCGGAGAAGCCGCTGGTCGTGCGTTCGTCGGTGGGCGGTGGATCTATGAGCGGTGGGCAATCGAGCTTGCAAGCCGCTCCGGCGCCGGCAAGCACGCCCGCCCCTGGATCGACTCCTCCGTAGAGTTTGTTGAAGGACTCTGACGAATCTCCGTGGGGCGGGCGCAAGCCTGCGCTGGGCGCGAGCCCAGCTAACGGACCGGATTTATTCGACGAAGCTGCAATTCAGGACACTAAGAGCATGCTGTTGGCAGTCCGCAACGAAACACGAGATACGATTCTGGGCCATGCGATCCGGATTGCCGACCGTGCGTCCACAAGACGCAAGGGCCTCTTGGGTCGAAGCAAGCTTGATCCGGGCGAGGGCCTCTGGATTGTCCCTTGCCAGGGCATTCACACCTGGGGAATGAAATTCCCCATCGACGTGCTCTATCTCGATCGCAAGAAGACCGTCCGGAAACTCCGCCGCGCTCTCCGGCCATGGCGCGTCTCTATCTGCTTGTGGGCCCACTCTGTTCTTGAACTTCCCGCAGGAATGTTGGACCGCACGGGAACCGTCAAAGGGGATCGACTGAGCTGGTAGAGGAGCTCGATAATGAAATCAACAACTTAGCCCGGTCCTGCGCCCCGCCCCAAACCCATTCACAACTTAAATCACCTTTAGAATCATCAGCTTACCGGAAATCGTTTGGAACGGTATGCGATACTGGTATCGAAATAAAATTTAGAAAACGCCGGACGAGACGCCGCTCTCCTCCGGCGTTTTTCATTAGGAGCCAACCCAAAATCATGTCCACACCTGCCCAAATCGCCGCCAACCAAGCGAACTCTCAGCATTCCACCGGTCCGAAGACCGAAGAAGGCAAAGCCGCTTCCAGCCTCAACAACTTCCGCCATGGCCTCGCGGGCGTGCAGTTCTCCGTGTTACCCGGAGAGTGCGAAGAAGAATACGACACCCTCGTTGCCGGATTGAAAGCCGAGCATCAGCCGGCGACCATCACCGAATGCATTCTGGTTGAAAAACTCGCTCAGCACTTCTGGCTCAGCCAGCGTGCACAGCGTTATGCGGATATTTCGCTGGACAACGAAAAGCAGTTCTCCCTGTTCCTGCGCTACCAAACGACGAACGACCGCGCTTTCCACAAATGCCTCGATCAGCTCCTAAAACTCAGAGCCGAAAAGAGAAAAGCCGAAATTGGGTTCGAATCGCAAAAACGCCAAGAGGCCGAAGCGGCCGCCAAACAGGAACTGAACCAAGCCAAAGCGCGTCTCGTCAACGCCAAGGCCGCTGACCAGGAATTCGAAACCGAACTGCGCTCCTATATTGAAGCCCCGCTTCCCGGCAACGTGCAAATCCCGTTCGACGAACTCAAAGGCGTTCTGAAATATGCTCTGACCGAAGTCGCCCGCAACCAACAGAACCCTGAGCGTAAGCGAGGGGTCGCCGCGTAACAGAGCCGCGCATCCCATTTAACAAAACTAAACGTGTCGTTCAGTTTTTTCTTTTGACGCGCCTGCTACATACGTTTAGAGTGTCTTCAGCAGGGTAAGTTCATACCCGGGGGTCTACAGCTTATGTGTCGAAGCTTGTCCGCGCACAGCAGGTGTCTCGGAGCTTTTCTTTTCATCTATTTCGCAATTTCAGCCGTCGTGGCCTGGGCGCAAGCTGTGGCCGGAGCGAGCGTAAGCGGCCAGGTGACCGATCCGACCGGCGCCAGTGTCGCCAATGCAATTGTCACCATCATAGAAACCGATACCGGTCAACAGCATACCGCCGCCACCGATTCGACCGGACACTACGCATTTCCGGATTTGCCCGTCGGACCGTACCGTCTGGAAGTCAGCGCGCAAGGCTTCCGGGGCTATGTGCAAACCGGAATTGTCCTGCAAGTCGGGAACAACGTAACTGCGAATGTAAGCCTGCAACTCGGCAGTATTTCCGAAACTGTTTCAGTGTCCGCCGGCACGAATATGGTGGAAACCCAGAACAGCTCTGTCTCGCAGGTTATCAATGAGCGCAGTGTGAATAACTTGCCATTGAACGGCCGCTATGTAACGCAGTTAGTTTTGCTCTCAGGAGCATCCATCACGGAAAGTCCGGCCCATGGCGATCTTACCGGCAGCAAGAACTTTTATAGTTCGACCACAATTTCCGTGGGTGGCGGGCAGGCCAACGCGACGAATTACCTGCTGGATGGCGGCTATTACGTCGATACGTTCACGAACGTAAATATGCCCTATCCGTTTCCCGACGCGCTACAAGAGTTCAGCGTCCAGACGAGCACGCTCCCCGCGCAGTACGGACAACATCCTGGCGGCGTGATGAATGCCGTCACCAAATCCGGCACGAATCAATTTCACGGAGACCTGTTCGAGTACTTAAGAAACGGCGATTTGAACGCCCGCGGTTATTTCGCCACCGCCCGCGATCAGTTAAAGCGAAACCAGTATGGCGGCACGCTTGGCGGTCCGATTGTCAAAGATAGGTTGTTCTTCTTTGGCGGTTTCCAGAGGACGCCCGTTCGCACGAGTCCCCCGGCCACCATCTCCTATGTCCCAACTCAGGCGGTCATAAACGGTGATTTTTCGACCATCGATAGCGCTTCCTGCACAACAAATCACAAGCCGGTACAGCTCAAGGATCCATTTACCGGAGTCAATTTCGCGGGAAATCAGATTCCGGTGTCGCGATTCGATCCGGCCGCCATAAAGCTTTTACAATATCTGCCCGCCGCGCAGAATAGTTGCGGCCAGGTAACTTACGCGATTCCGGCTAACAACAATGAATATGAAGCGCTGGGCCGCGTCGACTGGACCATCAATCAAAAGCACACTTTCTTTGGGCGCTATTTCATTGATAACTATACGCTGAATGCCAGCTTCGATCCCGCGAACGCTCTGGTGACGACCAGTCCGGGTAACGCGGAGCGCGCGCAATCGATCACTCTCGGCGATACCTACACGTTCAACCCGACTTCGATCAACTCGGTGCACTTCACGTTTGATCGCCGGCGCGACAATCGCGGTCCCGCGGCGAAAGGCCTCAGTCCTCAAGATATCGGATCAAACGTCTTTTCCTCGGATCCCAATTTCCTGGCAATATCGGTGGGCAGCCGCTTCAGCCTGTACTGCGGGACCTGCAATACCGCTGTTTTCAATACGAACACCTGGTCCTATGCCGACGACGTCACACTCATTCGCGGACGGCACCAGATCATGTTCGGCGCCGAGATTATCCGCACGCAGTTCAACGGCAACAACCATTATGATCTGGACGGGACCTATTCGTTCAGTCAAAGCTTCACCGGCGATAACCTCGCAGATTTCATGTTGGGCACTTTGTCCAGTTACGCTCAAAGTAAGCCGCAGTTGACTGCAAACCGCCAGACCAGTCCTGGTCTCTATGTGCAGGACACGTTCCGCGCGAATGATCATCTCACCGTCACCGGCGGCCTCCGTTGGGAGCCCATGCTGTTTCCCCAGGACTTCTTTGGACGCGGCAGTTCGTTCAACTTATACAATTTCGAGAACAACATTCACAGCAATATGTATCCGAATGCGCCCGCGGGAATGTTGTATTTTGGCGATCCTGGTATTCCGAAAGCCTTCGTGCATGACAAGTTTGCCGTGTTTTCTCCGCGGCTTGGCTTTGTCTTCTCTCCTGGCAAGAGCGGCCACGACACAATTCGCGTCGGCGGAGCAATCCTTTACGACACGGCCGAAATGTTCTTTGATGAGCGCGTGCAATCGAACCCGCCCTTTGTCAATGAAATCGACGAGAGCTGGAGCCTCAATTCCAAAGGCGTACTGTCGACCGGACCGAATGGGTACGGAACGCTGAGCAATCCCTGGATTAAATTTCCGGGCGGTAATCCGTTTCCAAGTAACAGCGCGTTCTTCCCGGCCTCCGCAGCGTTGTACGTGATCATGCCGCTAAATATCAAGCCCACCGCGGTGTATCAGTACAACGCGAGTTACCAGCACCAATTCAGTAACGACTGGCTGGCCTCCGCGAATTACATCGGAAACTCGACCCGCCACATTTGGGTAGGCCAGGAGACCAATCCGGCGGTTTACATTCCGGGCAGCACTGCTAGCACCCAGAACCGCCGCGTGCTCACATTACTAAATCCCACCCAGGGGCTTCCCATCGGCTCCTTACCGATAGCCAACGATGGAGCCAACGCGAATTACAACGCGCTGCTGGTCTCGATTGAACATCGCTTCAGCCATAACTATACGTTCCTGGCAAATTACACCTATTCGCATTGCCTCAGCGACGCCGATTTCACCGGTGAAATCACCGGACCGGTTTTCGAAAATCCGTACAATCTGCGGCAGGATTACGGAAATTGCGATCAGGACGTGCGGCATATCTTCAATGCGTCCTTTGTGGGCACAACCCCGCATATCGGCGGGCCGTTCTGGGGCAAGATTCTGGGCAACTGGCAATTTGCTCCCATCATCCAGGCGCACACCGGGCTGCCGTTCACCATCAGTTCGGGCAAGGATAATTCGCAAACCGGCGTTGGGTTGGACCGGCCGAATCAGGTGTCGGCCGATGCGTATACGGGCAACTGGGGACCCGGGATACCGGTTTACTTGAATGCTGGCGCTTTCGTGCAAAATGCCGCCGGCACGTTCGGCAACGTAGGGCGCAATTCGGTATTTGCTCCGGGAACGTTCGAGTTCGATGCCGCGTTGAGCCGGATCTTTTCGATGACCGAGCGCTGGCGTCTCGAAGCGCGTGCCGAAGCCTTCAACGTGATCAATCACACGAACTTCGGCGGGCCCGCCGCGACGCTGAGCAATACTGCGACGTTCGGCCAAATCACTAGCACGCAATCGGTCGGCCCCGGCCAGCTCGGCGCGAACCGTATTCTGCAATTCGCGTTGAAACTCTATTTCTGAGGCGTGGCGCGCGCTTTAGCGTGCTGTCGCGACCTTCAGGTCGCGATCTAATAGAACCATGCCCCGCTTTCCCGGCGTCGACTATCTTCAGTTCGATTCGCTTCTGAACGAACAGGAATTACTGGTGCGGCAGACCGCGCGCCAGTTTGTGGATGAGCGCGTCGTGCCCGTCATTCGCGAAGCATACAACCAGGCAGCGTTTCCGAAGCAGCTTATCCCGGAACTGGCCCGGCTCGGATTCTTGGGCGCGAACCTCGAAGGCTACGGCTGCGCCGGTATGAGCAACCTGGATTATGGATTGATCATGCAGGAACTGGAGCGTGGCGATTCCGGTCTTCGCAGCTTTGTCAGCGTGCAGGGCGCGCTCGTCATGTATCCGATCCATACGTTCGGATCTGAAGAGCAGAAGAAACGCTGGCTGCCGAAGCTGCAAGCCGGAGAGGCGATCGGTTGTTTCGGCCTGACCGAACCGGGATTCGGGTCCAATCCCTCCGGCATGCGAACCACGGCGGAAAAGCGCGGCAGTCAGTGGGTCCTGAACGGAGAAAAAACCTGGATCACAAATGGTTCGGTGGCGGACATCGCGGTGGTCTGGGCGCGCGCCAACGAGGGAGTCCGCGGCTTCTTGGTAGAGAAAGGCACGCCCGGCTACGCGGCCAGCGATATTCACGGCAAACTATCGATGCGTGCCTCGGTGACGTCCAGCCTGCATTTGGCGGATTGCGCGATCCCGGAAGAGAACCAACTGCCGTGCGCCAAGGGCTTGAAAGCAGCGCTGGCGTGCCTGTCGCAAGCGCGTTTCGGCATCGGCTGGGGTGTGTTGGGAGCAGCGATGGATTGCTACGAGACGGCGCGTAGTTACACAATCGCGCGCAAACAGTTCGATGATCGCCCTTTAGCCAGCCATCAACTCGTGCAGGAGAAACTCGCGTGGATGATCACCGAAATCAGCAAAGGACAGCTACTCGCGTGGCATGTGGCGAAACTGAAAGACGCCGGCAAAGTGGAGCCGGCCCACATCTCCATGCTCAAGCGCAATAACGTGGCGATGGCCCTCGAATGCGCGCGCTTGAGCCGCGATCTCCTGGGCGCGAACGGCATCATGGACGAGTATCCGATTATGCGTCACATGTGCAACTTGGAGACGGTTAAGACCTACGAGGGCACGGATCACATTCACGCGCTCGTGATCGGCGAGAAGGTCACCGGGATTCCGGCGTATCGCTAGCCAGCGATTTTTCCAGTTCTTCGTGCAGCACGGCAACGCCGGGATCGCGCTGAACCACGGTCGAATACCGTTTCCAGAAGCCGTTCGCTTCGCGGGAGGGCGAGAGCAACGCGCGCGTATCGCCAATCAACTGCTCGAAATCTTTGGAGCTGGCAGGCGGCTTCTTGGCGGCGAGCGCTTCATCGATCTGAACCAGCAAAGTCGTCACTGGCCGGAGCCAGGCGAACCAGTTGTCATTGATGAGCAGTTGCAGAAAAGCTGCGGGAGACGCCACCGGTCCGTGAACCAACTCGTAAGCCGTGCGCTCGGAATCCAAAAGCGCCTTGTGCAGCGTCAGGAGAGTCTGCCGGAGTTCCGTTAACTTTTGTCGCGCCGGGTCGGGCGCAGTCTCGGGGACACCCATCAAGTCCCAGGGTAGCGCGGCAACTCAGGGTTTTTGATTGCTGGCCTGCTCTATCTTCAGCAGCATCTGCCGGAGAGCATCGGCGTCCTGAGCGTGCGGATCGAGCGCGAGATAGTTGCGCAGATGTGTGGCCGCTTCGGGATACTGTCCCTTTTCCAAATAGATTTGCGTTAGCAGCCGCTCCGCTTGCGGATAGTGATGGGCCGTATCACGCTTCAACAGATCCTGGGCGCTCTTGACCGCATCGTCCGGCTTCTTCAGCTTATAATTCGCGTAGGCGTTGTACCAGAGCGAACTTGGAAATTCCTCGGGATCCAGGCTCATCGCCTGCTTGCTGAAATTCACGGCTTCTTCCCACCTGGAACCCTGAACGGAAAGCAGCGCGAGCTGATCATAAGGACTGACGTATTTGGGATCGGCGGCAATGGCGGCCTGATAGGATTTCCGCGCGTCGTCGGTCCTACCCTCGCGTTGTTCCACCTGGCCGAGTGCAAACCAAGCGATCGCGTACTTCGGATAAGTATCGGTCGCAGCGGTCAAGTGTTTCTCGGCTTCTTCGAACTTGCCCTTTTGCGCAAGCTGCGTGCCTTTCTCGTATTCCTTCTGCGCATGCTTCGGAGCAAGAGCGGTGGTCAAACTGATTGTGGAACCCTGGGACTTTCCGAGGTGATGCAGAACAATGGTTCCCACGTTCGGATCGTCGAGCGACCGGCGCGTTGCCAGTTCTACGTAATCGGAACGGTAACCCGGATAGGAGGCGCGCAGCTCGCAATTCCAATAGCGATTGAAAGAATCGCGTCCGCCGAACCGCCCTGCGTTGGACATGGGCGACTGATTATTGCCCATTCCGCCGGGCCCGCCCGGCCCCATACCTCCCATGGAGGAGTCGGCAGCATCGGTGTCAAGGACGAGCTGGCTGTCCATTTGAATCGAAAAGCGGCCCTTGGAATCGGTATGGCCTTCCAGTTTCGGATTGCCTCCGCAGACACGCTCGATCCGGATCTGGCTATTGGGCTGGCTTCCGTCATCGAACATCACTCTTCCCGACAAAAACAGCGGCCGCGTTTCCCACGGCCCCGGAGTGGTGGGTGAATTCGTGCTCGGGAAGGGAGTAGTCGGAGTTGTAGTGCCTCGGGTGGGGCCGCCGATATTGCCAGGCGAATTAGCCGGCCCGGTTGACCCGGCACCCGGCGATGGATTTGGAGAGCTTTTTTGTGCGAAGGCGACGGAAACGCCGGCGCAGACAACCGCAATCGAAAAAACGAGGCGGCGGGAATTCGTCCGGATACTACACATGGACCCTCTCAGTGGTCCGAGTATCGCATATATATTTGCAAAACGGGTGGGTGGAGAAACGGCGCTAAACAATAAGAGGAAGTGTCCGACCTGAGACATAGGTAACAGAACGTTCCGGAGACATGGTATACACTTTTGGCCTTTTAGGAGGCGAGAGTGGGATGCCCTGGAAGGAAAGTTCTGTGATGGACGAACGCATTCG
>Ga0070740_10001338_pt1 | contig 35162 bp, 29 predicted proteins | sample Coa_R2_FD_67286 | JGI IMG/M metagenome (GOLD analysis project Ga0070740, IMG submission 67286) | Surface soil microbial communities from Centralia Pennsylvania, which are recovering from an underground coalmine fire - Coalmine... | ecosystem: Environmental > Terrestrial > Soil > Unclassified ...
GTCACCGTAGGCGGCCAGGTCAGCAACGGCGTCGCCTTCACGGTTACGGTGCCAGCTCCCAGCATCACGACTTTGTCGCCAACCTCGGGACCGGTGGGAACTGCGGTGACCATCACGGGAGCGAACTTCGGAGCGACGCAGGGCACCAGCGTCGTGAAGTTTAACGGCACCACTGCGACGCCGACCAGTTGGAGTGCCACGAGCATCGTGGCACCGGTTCCCACGGGTGCCACCACCGGCAACGTTACTGTCACCGTAGGCGGCCAGGTCAGCAACGGCGTCGCCTTCACGGTCACAACGGGTTCGCCGAGTCCGACGGCGCCGGGGAACCTGAGCGCAGTGGCGGGCACGCTGGCGCCGGTGGTGGTGAGCGAGCAGGGGTATATCGATACCACCTTCACGACCACGCACACCACCGCAGCCTTTGATAGCACCGGCGGGGATTTGCTGGTGCTGTTTGCGTCGTCGCACGCAGGGACGGCGTTCACACCGACCGACAGTTATGGCAATACCTGGATTTCAGTGGCCGGGCCCACCAGCACGACCACGGGCTTCGATCTGCGCAGCCAGATGTGGTATGCGCGCAACCCCATCGTAGGCCCCAGTCACACCGTAACCATGGGACTGTCAGTAGCCCAGCCTTTGGTGATGTCCATTCTGGTGGTGAAAGGGTCCAACATCGCGGCGCCTATTGACGCGGCTTCGGCCATCGGCAGTGACAATGGAACACAGTCGGTGAATATCGCCAGCCCGATCATCGCCACGACAACGAGCAACGAACTGTTGCTCGGCTTTGCCAAAGTATCGGCGGGATCGGTGTTCCAGCCGGGGACCGGTTTCACGCAGCAAACGGCCGCCTCTTCGAATTATCTGGACGCGGAAGCGGGGCTGGCCAGCACGGCGGGGAGTTACAGTGCCACGTTCACGGTGGGAGCCCCGGTGACCTGGCAGGCCGCGGCCATGGCGGTTATCCCGGCGGTGGCCAGCAATCCCAATCAGGTGAATTTGACCTGGACGGCATCGACCGAGACCGGAGGGACGATCAGTTCGTATCTGGTGGAGCGCTGCCAGGGGGTGAGTTGCAATAGTTTCACGCAGATTGGGACGTCGGCCACCACGGCGTACAGTGACAGTGGGGTGAGTGCTTCGACCAGCTACAGTTACCGGGTGCGGGCTAAGGATACCTCCGGGACTGTGGGTCCTTACTCGAACACGGCGACGATCACGACGCCGGCGGCGATTCCGGCGCCGAGCATCACGACTCTATCGCCGGCCTCGGGTGCGGTGGGAACTGCGGTGACCATCACGGGAGCAAACTTCGGAGCAACCCAGGGAACCAGTACGGTGAGCTTCAACGGCACCACGGCGGTGCCGACCAGTTGGAGTGCCACCAGCATCGTGGCGCCGGTTCCCACGGGCGCCACCACCGGCAATGTTACCGTCACCGTAGGCGGACAAGTGAGCAACGGCATGGCCTTCACCGTCACCATACCTGCGCCGAGCATCAGCAGTTTGTCACCGGGATCGGGACCGGTGGGAACTGCGGTGACCATCACGGGAGCGAACTTCGGAGCGACACAGGGGAGCAGCACGGTGAGCTTCAACGGCACCCTGGCGGTGCCGACCAGTTGGAGCAGCACCGGTATTGTCGTGCCGGTTCCCACCGGTGCAACCACCGGCAACGTCACCGTCACCGTGGGCGGGCAAGTGAGCAACGGTGTGGTGTTTACCATTGCGGCTGCGCCGCCGCCGGGGAGCATCACGCACCTGCAGCAAGGCTCGAGCAGTGACGTCAGCGGCAAAACCTATACCTCATTTAGCGCCACGTTTCCGGCGGGGACCGCCAGCGGCAGCGCCATCGTTATAGGGGTGACCTACGGGAACGCCAATCCCACCATCACCGCCAGCGACAGTCAGGGCAATCTCTACACGCGCGCGGTAGCCAGTTACGATTCCGGACATAGTCAGGGGTGCGCCATTCTGTACGCCACCGGGAGCAAGGGGGGCAGTTCGAACACGGTGACGGTGAACTTCAGCAGCGCGGTGGCCTATTTGGCGATGGGGATTCATGAGTATAGCGGGGTGGCAGCAGCCTCGGCACTGGACACAAGCGCGGGCACGCGGGGGAGCGGAACCAGCCCGAGCAGCGGATCGGGGACGACCACGGCCAATGGAGATTTGATCTTCGGCTGCGTCGCCGAAGACAGCACCGGCAGTGGCGATACGTTCACGGCCGGCAGTGGATTCACGAAGCGGGTGGACTTGGGGTTGACGGCAGCCTACAGCGATGAAGACGGGGTGCAGGCTGCGGCGGGAACGGTGGCCGCTACTTGGACGCTGTCGCCGAAGAACGACTGGGTGGCGGCGATGGCGGCGTTCAAGGCGGCCGCAACCAGCACGGCGCCGAGCATCACGACTCTGTCGCCGACCTCGGGTGCGGTGGGAACTGCGGTGACCATCACCGGGACAAACTTCGGAGCGACGCAGGGGAGCAGCACGGTGAGCTTCAACGGCACCCTGGCGGTGCCGACCAGTTGGAGCAGCACCGGTATTGTCGTGCCGGTTCCCACCGGCGCAACCACCGGCAACGTCACCGTCACGGTGGGCGGGCAGGTCAGCAACAGCGTCTTTTTCACGGTTCAATAACGACTATATCCACGAAGCGTTAGGCTCAGCTTTCGCCACAAGCGACTCACGGCCGCATTTCAAACAATCTATTCTGGCTATTGTGGGCAGCCGTAGTGAGTGAGGGCACTAGCCAGAATCAAGACCGATACGAGGACACGAACTTCGTTTGCTGGGTCGAGCTTATTGTGATCATATTTGGCTTGCATCATTTTCCCAAGGCCTTACCTGGAATCGGCTAGTGTAACCTTGGTGTCAGGTTGGAGTTGATCACTAGAACTAAACCCAAGAGGATTATCGCGACAAATATCACAACCAGATCGGCGGCTGCCATACGCCTCGAATCGGCGCATTTTTATTTTTACAGAATGGCGTTGACGTAAGCGTCATCTGAGGACCGTCTTGTCGAGTGAGGTCGACTATGCAGCGTGCGTTGTTTCGGCAGGGCGATCAGCGACAAGATTCCAAGGCAGCAATTCTGTTATGCGGTTGATGGGATGCTCGGCGATGCGGGACAACACGTCGCACAAGTACGCTTCGGGATCCAGCCCATTTAGTTTTGCTGTGCCGATCAGGGTGTAGATCGCTGCAGCCCGTTCACCGCCCCGGTCCGATCCCGCAAACAAGTAGTTCTTCCGACCTAAAGCGACCACACGCAGCGCTCGCTCGGCAGCATTGTTATCAATCTCCAGCCGTCCATCGTCGACGTAACGAAGCAGCGCTTCCCAGCGCCCCAACGCGTAGCGTACTGCCTGCGCCGTGTCCGATTTCCTCGACAGCTTGACCAGCGTTTCTTCCAGCCACTGTTTCAGCGTATCCAGCAACGGACGGCTGCGCTCGTTGCGCACGGCGCGGCGCTCCTCGGGATAGCGTCCGCGGATGTCTTCCTCGATGGCATAGAGTTCGCCGATGCGCCGGAGCGCTTCTTGCGCCACCGGAGATTTGTGTGCCACGTGAAGATCGTAGAACTTCCTGCGCACGTGCGCCCAGCAGGCCGCTTCCTGAATGCGTCCGCTCTCGTAGAGTTGACCGAATCCCGAGTAGGCATCGGCTTCCAGCGTGCCCCTGAAGTTGCGCAAATGCTCCTGGGGATGCTCCCCTTTGCGATGAACCTATCGGAGGCAGCGATCATTCTTCTGTAAGGAACGCGGCTTGAGTTCGCGTGATCCCTTCTAAGCCGCAGCGCCAAAGCGGACAGCATTTAATGAATCTTTACGATGTCGCCGATGCGAATCGCTAATGTTAGCGGATTTCGCAAGTGGATGCGCTTTGCGATTACGGTTGCGGCTGTGCATATCCGAGTAACGCCTCATTTGTCCATCCTTCACAGTTCGGATCGTCAGAGACGAAGTGATCGCTGCCACCGTATGCTAGGGAAGCCTACCCACATCGTATCCCCCTGAGTCATTGAGGTAGTAAAGCCGCTCGATGATCTGCCAGGGACTCTGATTTTCTTTGTGCGAGTTGGGGCGCGCGAGATTGAAGTACAGCTGGTAGGTGTGCACCTTAACGAGAAAATCGCCACGGCTGGTGAAGTCTTCTAAGTCAAAAAACTCATCCTCGACCAGGCGGTGCACCGTTTCCACGGCGCTCTAGTAAGTGTGCGCGGCCGGCGGGATGCGCACGTGCTGGCTGTCGCCCAGAGCTTCGGGGAAATCGCCCTTGAACTCGCCGCCATTGTCGGTTTGCCAGACCAGATCACGCAACGAGACGCCGTAGCGATCCAGGTGCTGCTGGATGCGGGAAGCGAACACGGCGCTGGCCGCCGCGCTCCGTTTCTGGGCGAAAGCCCAGAACAGCAGGCCGCTGCGAATTTTCGGGCGGTGTACTGGATCAGCGGCAAGCGCAGGCGTTGGGCTTGCCGCCCATAGCGCGGGATATCGTCGAGATCTTTCGTGTCGGCGCTGATTTGCTGGAACAGGGCCCACTGCGCTTTGATGTGCGCCAGGTCCTGTTTGCGCTGATATTTGCGGCGGCGTTTGTGCAGCAGGCCGTGCTCGCGCCAGATGCGTTCCAGAGCGCGGTGAGAAATGGGCAACTCGAACTCCCGGATCAGGCGGCGCGCGCCGAAGGTGGGCAGCGTCTTGCGGAGCTGGACGAACTGAGCTTCGCGGTTCGCCAGTGTTTGGTGAGGCTGATGGCGGCAAGCGTAACGCAATTCGCTTACAATTCGTTGGGCGAGCTGACATCGATTACCGATCCGCTGAATCATGTCACGGCGTTGACGTACACCACTGCGGGGCTGAGCGGTCCATTGTCTGATGGTTCCTGTCTGCGAGAGAATCCTGTCCGCGACACCAGAACGGCACGGACAGGAAAATCCATGTCACGTCGATCTGGTCAGACCGGCAGTATTCAGAGAGAAGGCAAATGGTATGTCGTTCGCTGGTGGATGGATGTCGAGGGACAGGAGAGCTTCCGAACGGGAACGCAAGGCGAAGGAAATCATCGCCGCCAGCGGAGCGGATAGCGTGGAGTACTTCGAGCGAGTTGTGCGCTCGAACCAAGTCATTACTTTCCGTGAGCAGGCAGCGATCTGGCTCGACTACATGCGCAATCGAAAGCGCAAGCCCGTGGCTCAATCAACGTTGAGCGATTGGGAACGCACTCTCGATAATTGGCTGAACCCAAATATCGGGGACATGCCACTGGACGCGGTCAACAATCTTGCGATGAAGCAGCTTGTAACTACGATGGTCGCCTCTCGAAAACTCGGTCCGAAGTCCATTGGGAACTACACGTAGGTCGTAAAGATGGTTGTCGCATCAGCGGTCAATGAACAAGGTGAGCAGCTTTATCCCCGCAAGTGGAATCATCAGTTCATTGACATGCCCATTGTGGATAAGAGCCAGCAAAAGAAGCCGGGCTTCACGAGCGAAGCCGTTAGTGGAATCGTTCGTGTTAGCAAAGGCTACTACCGGATGTTATTCATTCTTTGTGCTGCTGCTGGATTGAGGATCGGCGAGGCGCTTGGGATTCGTATCGAAGATATTTCCCCGGATTGCCTGACGATCAAAATCCAACAGAAAGCATGGAGGGGTCAAATTCACGAGCGGCTCAAGACGGAAAATGGTAAGCGGGAAGTGGACCTACACAAGACCGTCGCGGCCAAGCTAAGGGATTACATCGGTGACCGGACTTGTGGGCTGCTGTTCTGCTCACGGACAGGCAAGCAACTCTGGCAAACGAACATCCTGCGGCGAGGACTCCATCCAGCGCTCAAGAAAATCGGCTGGAAAGATGAGCAGCTTGGGATAGAAAAGTCCGGGAGCCACGCGTTCCGTCGTTTCCGTAACACCTACCTGCGAAACTACACAGCGACCCCTGAAGGAGTCTATAAGTTCTGGATGGGGCATGCCGGAGAGGATATGTCCGACCTCTACGACATGATTCGCCGCGACGTGACGTTTCGCAGAGAACAGGCGGAGAAGGCGGGCATCGGCTTCATGCTTCCATCTGAACTGACCGTTATTGGACGGAATGGACGGAAAAACGAATCAGAGCCGGTTTTGGAAACCGCTGCAACTGCTTGATTCAAGAGAGAGAAGTGGTCGGGGCGAGAGGATTTGAACCTCCGACCCCCTGGTCCCGAACCAGGTGCGCTACCAGGCTGCGCTACGCCCCGACTTGATTAACGAACCGGCTTGCGCCCGTTCGCAATGAAGCAGCAATCCTAAACGGTATCATGCCGTCAGGATTTTTCGTAGGGCCGAAGCAACATCGCTGATCGCGTTTCAGACGATCAGAACTAGCCGTCCACTGAATTAAAGCATTCTCGGCCCGAGAGTCAATCGGCAGCAAAGATTATTGGCTTAGGTTGAAGCGGAAGATAGCCACCGCTCGAGTTGTGAGTGGTCCACCAATCCTGCTTCCTGCAATACGATGCGCCCACCGGAAAATACGACAAAATTCGGGATGCCGCGCACGTTGAACCGCGCTGCAACTTCAGGAAATTTGTCCGTATCGAGTTTCAGCACCACAGCTTGTCCGGCCATATCCGCCGCGGTGCGCGCCACTTCCGGAGCCGCCATGCGGCACGGTCCGCACCATTCGGCCCAAAAATCCACAAGTACGGGAACGGAGGCATGCTGAATGACTTCATCGAACAGCGTGTCATCGGCCGCGATCGGTTCTGCAATCGGCGGCAGCGGCGCCTTACACACGCCGCATCGGCCTGTGCGGGCGAGATAGCTGGCCGCAACGCGGTTTTTTTGTCCGCACTGCGCGCACGAGCGAATAACAGGCAAGCCAACCTCCTCTATGAATTGCCATCGGGTCATTTAATGGCAATTGGATTAACCGGAGACCCCACCGCGCCCGTGATCGGCAGCGGCGGCGCACAGAAAAAAAATTCGTAGACTCCGTCCTGTGCGCAATCAGCGGCGAGATCTCTCAGGTAAAAAATCTCGCCCATACTGATGCCGATCATCGGTATCACGACCCAATGCCACGGCTGACTCGCGACTGTCGTTTCATTCGGCCGAACTTCACAACCCCAGGTGTCCGCGCAAATGGCTGCCAGATCCCTTTCCCGAATCCAATCCGCTGTCTCAAACCGCAACCCGGGCGCATTGCCTCCTGCATAGCCGCGCCACTGGCCGGAATCGAGACAGCGCTCCATTTGTCCGGTACGGAAAATAACAAAATCTCCGCGCTTTATTTCCACGCGTTGCGCGGCCGCACACTTCTCGAGTTCATCGGTCCCGATGCCATAACCGTCCTCCAGGCATGGCACACCCTTAAAACGTGCAATGTCCAAAAGCACTCCGCGTCCGACCATCTTGTCTTTCGTCTTTTCGATGCCGTTTTTGTGAGCGCCGCTGGAATCTACCAATCGCGCGTCATAGCCATTCCACATCTTCTCGCCAAAAAAAATATGGCCCAGAGCATCCCATTGCGTCCCGCATTGCAACGGCATCGTCACCATATCGTCCGCATAGCGCACACCGATCGATTCCTGGCGCCCCGCCACCGCGTCCACGCCGGAGGTCAGCATGGTATGTATGGGGTTGAATCGATTGCCCCACAGTCCTGTTTGCGGGCCTTGATTGTCGAAGTTCAACGCCAGCGAAAAAGTTTTTCCCTTTCGGATTAGCCGCGCTGCTTCGACGATGTCTTTCGGCGTGACATTGTTCAGCGTGCCGATTTCGTCGTCTGCTCCCCACCTTCCCCAATTGCTCAGCCGTTTCGCGGCGGAGTTTATGTCATCAAGCGTGATCTTTGCTTCAGCCGCTTTGGTCATGGCGTGATTCCCTTGTTCGTCTTTACCGGCGCAAACGCAAACCATATGCTGGCCGCTGTTCCGAGTCAACAAGCGCGCACTGGATTTGAGCCCAGGCGATGCACGCATCAGTATCCGTTCGCTACGGGCTTGACACCTATATTGCCCGCCCGTATGGTTTGGCTCCGAATCGCACAAAAAACCGCCGAGGCGTACTTCGGAGAGAAAATTGCCCAGGATTACAGGCGCGCAATACATCGCGGAGCTTCTGCAAGGCTATGGCGTTACCGCCATATTCTTTGTTCCGACGATAATAAGCCGCACTTTGGCGGCAATGGACGATCTGCCGATCAAACGCGTGCTGACCCACGGTGAAAAGGCCGCCGCGTACATGGCGGATGGTTATGCCCGCGCCTCGCGTCGTCCCGGGATTTGCGCGGCGCAGGCTATCGGCGCCGCCAATCTTGCAGCGGGTTTGCGCGACGCTTTCATGGCGCACAGCCCCGTGATCACCCTAACCGGAGGCAGGGTGGCCCAGCAAAAATATAAGGGCGCGTACCAGGAAATCGACGATTACCCGATTTTCCGGCAGGTGACAAAAGCGAATTTCGAAGTCGACGTGGCCGACCGCTTGCCCGACCTGTTGCGCCAGGCTTTTCGCGAAGCGACTTCCGGCACTCCAGGTCCGGTAAACCTGCTGCTCGCAGGCAAAGAGGGAGAAATCGAACGTGAGCCCATCGATCAGCCTCTCGTGACCGAGCAGGAATTTGTTCGCGTCCCCGCCCATAGGCCGGTCCCTGAGCCTCCTCGCATCGAAGAAGCCCTCCGCCATTTGCAGCGTGCCGAACGCCCGGTCATCGTCATTGGCGGCGGCACGCGATGGTCAAACGCAGGTCCGCAAGCACTCAAGTTTGCGGAGAGGCTTCCAATCCCTATCTCCACTTCGCTCAACGCGTATGCGCTCCTCCCGGAGGATCATCCCCTCTACATCGGTGTACCGGGCACGTATTCGCGTTCCTGCACAAACAAAATTCTGATGCGTGCCGACCTGGTCTTGTTCGTCGGAAGCCAAACCGGCGGTCTCCTGACGCATTTCTGGCATATCCCGCCCGCTGGGACGCCCGTCATTCAAATCGGAATCGATCCCAGCGATCTCGGACGCAACTATCCGAATGTTGTTTCGCTGCTCGGCGACGCGAGACTGACGCTTGAATCGTTGATCGCCTCAGCCGGTCCGCCCGCGAACCGCGACTCCTGGATACGCGAAACACAAGCCCTTGTTAAGCAGTGGCGAGCCGAGGTTGAACCCTTACGAAATTCAGACGCCTCGCCTCTGCGTCCCGAGAGAATTCTGAAAGAAATCGGTGAGTGGCTGCCGCAAAATGCCGTCGTCGTCTGCGATACCGGCCACTCCGGCATGTGGTGCGCACAGCAGCTCTGGGTTAATCACGCCGATTGGGATTTCCTGAGGGCGGCTGGCTCGCTGGGCTGGGCCTTCCCAGCTTCGATCGGCGCCAAATGCGCTCTGCCCAATCGTCCGGTAATCTGTTTCACCGGCGATGGAGGCTTTTGGTATCACCTGCAGGAACTCGAGACGGCTGTCCGCTGTAATATTCCGACGGTTACCTGCATTAACAACAACAATTCCTTGAATCAGGAAACCGAAATTTTCCGCGCGGCATATGATGGTCACCCCTCCCAAAAGCAGGGCGAGATGTGGCACTTTTCCAAAGTGAATTTCGCAAAAATTGCCGAAAGCATGGGGGCCGTCGGTATCCGCGTCGAACGCGCCTGCGATTTGCGCCCCGCACTCGATCGAGCGATTTCCTCCGGCAAACCTGCGGTCATCGATATTGCCAGCGACATCGCTGCCTTGGCGCCGACCGCATGGCTTGGCTGACTCCGCGGAATAAATGACCTAAACTGATCCCAGTTGTTGCCCGCGCTCTGCTTTCCCCAGAATGCGGCGCGTGCTTTGTCCAATAGGAGGAGCCATGTATCGCCGGCTCAATTTTGTGTTTGCTATCACCGCCGCCGTAACAATTACTTTAGTGCCGGATTTGCCGCGCATGTGGGCCGCATCAGCCGCGCCGCAGGAATCCGGTCAGTCGCCGGAGCAAAAAGCATCGTTTGAGCAGGCTTCCGTCGCGGCTGACCACGCGTTCGCGGAGGCGGCCCTGAAATCAGACGCAGCTTCGCTTGATAAATTGCTGGATACCCGTTTTACCTGGACAGACGCAAGCGGCAAAACCCTGTCTCGGCAGGAATTCCTTCAGCAGCTCCCTAAGCCTGCCATCGGCGATCCCAATGCCCAGATGACCGCCCACAATTACGGGAGTCTCGAAAGCATCCAGATTCACAACGGCAAAGATCATGCGCTGCATGTGTGGGTGAATCGCTCTGCGGGATGGCGCTTGCTGGTGTATCAGGAAGTTCACCTGCTCGACGCGCCGCCTCCGCCGGCGGCAGTTACGCGCGCCGCCTGCCAGAATCCCTGCAAAACGATGCCCTTCGACCCCAAGACTCAAAACGAACGCGATGTCATTGCCGGCTTCATGGCCCTGCAAACCTACACTGTCGCGCATGATTCGAAAAATTGGGGTCTGTATGTTGCCGACGAATTCGAAGCAGCCAATTCGAATAGTGATCAGACGCTAACCAAGCGCGGACGCATGGAAGACCTCGCGCGCAGCAAGATGGCCGGCTATACGCCCATGCCCGTGGTGGATATGCACGTGCTCGATTTCGGCACCGCCGCCATTCTTATCTCCCGCCATCAGCCACAAAATGCCAAGCCCGTGCACATCACGCGTGTTTGGATTAAGCGCGGCGGCCACTGGATGGAAGCCGCCAGCTACCAGACGCGAATCGAAGACGCCGCAACTCGGTAGCGTCGATCCGTCTTTTGGTCGAGGAGCAGCCATGTCCGAAACGCACATAAGTTCGCGCCGTAAAGCACTCTTTTTTGTCAGCATAATGACTGCCGCCGTTTGGTTTCTCCGTCCCTCTCCGGCAAAAACGCAGTCGGCGCCGAAATCGGTTGCCGCGGTCAGCCCATTTATTGATGTGCACACGCATCTGGACGAAACGAACGTCGATGCCTCAATGGCGGCCGCGATCCGCGCTATGCCCGAGGAGAATCTTGCCAACATCGTTTTCATGCCTTCGCCCTTCACCCTGGCCGATGCCAGCCGTTTTGACGTCGAACGCCTCATGCCTGCGGCGAAAAAGTACCCCGGTAAGATATACGTCCTCGGAGGCGGTGGCACGCTCAACCCCATGCTCATCGAAGCGGCTCGTACCGGAAATGTGGGCCCGGAAGTGCAGAAAAAATTCAAAGAGCGCGCCGAGGCCATTCTCGCGGCCGGTGCTGTCGGATTCGGCGAGATGACCACTGAGCATTTCCCCTCCTCGACTCCCTATCAGCACGCCGAAGCCGATGGTCCCCTCCTTTTGCTGCTGGCTGATGTTGCCGCGCAGCATGACGTGCCCATTTCCATTCATATGGAAGCCGTGCCTCAGGATATCGATTTGCCGGCGCCGCTAAAATCTCCGCCCAATCCCTCCCGCCTGCATGCCAATATCGCCGCGTTTGAACGTTTGCTGTCGCATAATCCACGCGCCAAAATTGTTTGGGCTCACCTCGGGTGGGATACCACCGGCTATCGCACGCCGGAACTGGCGCGCCGGCTGCTCGAAGCGCATCCCAATTTGTTCATGGAAATCAAACTCGACCCCCTCGACGTGGAAAAGAATTCACCGCTTGCTGATGGCGCCTCCGGTAAGATCAAGCCCGAGTGGCTGAAATTGTTTACGGACTTTCAGGACCGCTTTGTGATCGGTAGCGACCAGCATTACCCCATGAGTTCGGGGCCGCAGCGCTGGCAGGCTATCGTGGCGCTTTTCAACCAACTCCCTGCCGGTGTGCGCCAGAAAATCGGAACCGGGAACGCCATTCGTATCTATCGGTTGAAGTAACGCAGAGGTGGAAGATGCTCAGAAAATTGTCCCTCCTTGCGTTTGTCCTCGCTCTTGCTGTTTGCATTTCCCTCCGGGCGCAGGATCACCTGCCCTCCTATAAAGTCGACGCCGATTGGCCGAAGCAGTTGCCCAACAACTGGATCATGGGCCAGGTCAGCGGCATTGCTGTTGATCGCCAGGATCATATCTGGGTCTTGCAGCGTCCTGGCTCGAACGCCAAAGATGATCTTGCCGCCGCGCAAAATCCGCCGGTCTCACAGTGCTGTTTTGCTGCGCCACCGGTGCTGGAGTTCGATGCCGCGGGAAAGTTACTCAAATCTTGGGGCGGCCCGGGTTCCGGCTACGACTGGCCGAGCTCGGAGCACAGCATTTTCGTGGATTCCCAGAATAATGTCTGGATCACTGGAAATGGCGTGAACGACAGGCAGGCGCTCAAGTTCACAAATGATGGGAAGTTCCTCATGCAAATAGGTCATTCCTCCAAAGCGCCGATCGATAGCCTCGATACGACTATGCTCGGCCGACCCGCCGGCGTTGATCTGGACGAAAAGGCCCACGAAATCTACATTGCCGACGGCTACGGCAATCGCCGCGTCATTGTCTTCGATTCGGAAACAGGAAAATTCAAGCGTATGTGGGGCGCCTACGGAAACATGCCCGACGACAACAATCCCGGCCCATACGATCCGAGCGCGCCTGTAGACAAACAATTCCGCACTCCCTTGCATTGCGTCCATCTGTCGAATGATGGATTGGTCTACGTTTGCGACCGTGTAAACGACCGCATTCAGGTGTTTACGAAAGAGGGCAAATTCCTGAAGGAATTCTTCCTGCGCAAGGAAACATTGGGCAACGGCTCTGCTTACGACCTCGCATTTTCACTCGACCGGAATCAGAATTTCCTGCTGGTCGCTGACGGTGAAAACAATGTCATCTGGACCCTTCGCCGCAGTGATGGTTCGATCCTGGGCAGCACCGGGCACGCCGGCCGCAATGCAGGTCAATTCCATCACGTGCACGACATTGCATCGGATTCAAAGGGGAACCTGTACACCGGCGAAGTGGATACCGGCAAGCGCGCTCAGAAATTCGTTCTGCTCAACCGCTAATGCGACTCTTACCCATTTGCATGAAACTGGCCGTTCCTCGCCTGCCCTGACCGTCAGGCAGCAACGGTATCGGACTGGCGAAAATGTCAACAATTGTCATCACGAGATCGCTTTAGCGATCGAGGGATCTGCAGTTGGTTTTAAGGCTGCGCGCCACCTTGGTTTTTAATGGTGCAAAATCCGCGGCTTGCATCGTTGCGACAGCCTACGAATTCCTCGTTCCCTTCAGGTTATCCATGATCATGCGCACTTCATGCCGCGGATCGTTTACCACCTTCCACTCGTCATTGATGATCATCGTCGCGCGTTGATCCGGATTGTAGGCTGGCCACTTCGGCGTCAGAGATGTATTTGGAACTCCCGTCCGCGCAAACGCCGTCCACGCCCCGCTGACTCGATCGGCCAGCGGCTGCAGATCGGGACCGTTTCCGACTTCATCTGGCTGCTCCTGAGGATTATCAAACACAAACGGCAGCTCGATCGTATGTGGAGAATGCCGCCTGCCGCCTTCGACCGGTGTCTCCCACGTAAAGAGATACACATAAGCTGGCGCTTTCCCTTGCGCGAACTTGCGTTCGGCCTGCTTGATCGCATCGCCCGGAAAGGCGAGCGCCTCAAAAAAGATTTTGCTCGGGCTCGCATCGGGCGCTTCCTTGCGGTACGCCTCAATCAGCTTTTCGGCTGCGTCCCCATACCGCTGCGTCAATTGCGCCTTCAATCCGGCTTCGTCCAGCGAATAGAGCGGCGCGAATTGCGGATTCTGAGGTGGCATGAAAAACGTGCCTTCCGTGTTGACCGATCCGATCATCACCGGTACCTCGGCGGAAACTTCGGGAGCTGTCGGGTCCCACGGATCGCGCGGCAGGTTCTTACCATCTACTACGGGAGCCAGTTGAAAGGGCCCGCCGCCCGCTGCTCCTTGACCGCGGGTATCGATAGCGGCCAAGAGTTTCTCCATCGGCAGTTTTTGCAGCTCATCGACCTGATTCGGCTGCAGGCTCAGCTTACTGAGAAGTCGCTCGGTGGTTTTGCCGGCATTTTCCCGGCTGACGCCTTTCAGCGCCGAGCCGCTCTCGATGATCGCCCTGTGTACCAGGCCCTTCGTTCCCGGCATGCCCAGCAGAGTGCTCACCTTCGCGCCGCCTCCCGATTGCCCAAACAGCGTCACGTTGCCAGGATCGCCCCCAAAACGCGCGATGTTGTTACGCGTCCATTGCAGCGCCGCGATCACATCGAGCAATCCAGCGTCGCCCGAATCTGCGTATTTGTCACCGCCCAGACCAGCCAGATACAGATACCCGAATACGTTAAGCCTGTGGTTAACACTGACCACTACCACGTCGCCCCCGCGCGCCAGATAATTGCCGTCAAACGAATGCGCCGAACCCGCGCCCCCCGCATACCCCCCGCCATGCAGCCACACCATCACCGGTCGCTTGCCGCTCAGCGCCGGCGTAAATACATTCAGGACGAGGCAGTCTTCGCTTTGAAACGTCGGAGCGCTGTGGCCCAGGATCAGCGGATTTGGGGCGCCGCCGAGCTGAGGCGCGGTGGGGCCGTTTTGAAATGCATCTCGCACGCCGGTCCATGGCTCGGGCTTTCGCGGAGCCATGAATCGGTTGGCGCCCGCTGTCGATGCGCCGTACGGAATTCCGCGAAAGGTCTGCACCCCGGCCTGCATTACGCCGCGGATTTTTCCTGATTCAGTTTCCACGACGGCGGTCTCGTATTTCGCCGCAATGTCTGCGCCCCAGGCGAGATTCGGAACGAAGCCGCCAAATAAATTTCCCGCCAGCGCCGCCCCGCCGCCCACAAGCGACGATTTCAAGAGTGCTCGGCGGCTGAAATTTGTGCGCGCGGTATTTTTAGGAGCCATGGCGATCCTCCTTGCTCACTTCGACGTGAATCCGTGTTCTAGGGTTGCGAAAGACGATACGGCGGCCAACTTCAAACTGTCAAGCCGAGCCACGTTGTCATTCTGAGGAGCGTTGCGAGGAAGAATTCCTCATGTAGTTGGCTCACCTCAACGGAATTCGCTTCCTGGAAAGGTTCTTATTGCCCTGTCGCTTCCAGGAACTTCTCCGCGTCCATTGCCGCCATGCACCCGGAGCCGGCAGCGGTCACGGCCTGCCGGTAATGGTGGTCCTGCACATCGCCGGCCGCAAACACTCCTTGAATATTCGTCTTGCTGCCGTTGTGAGTCGAGAGATATCCGTTCTCGTCCATATCCAGAATAGAACGAAATACTTTTGTGTTCGGCTCGTGCCCGATCGCGACAAAGACGCCTTCCACCAGCAATTCCGATTTTTCGCCGGTCTCGGTGTTCCGTAAGGACACAGCCTCCACGCAACTCTTCTCGATATTCGAAATGTGCTCAATCATTACCGGCGTGACGAAGTTGATTTTTTCGTTTGCTCGCGCGCGGTCCAGCATGATCTTGCTGGCGCGAAACTCCCGCCGCCGGTGCAGCAAGTGCACACGGCTAGCAAAGCGGGTTAAAAAAAGCGCTTCCTCCATTGCTGTGTCGCCTCCGCCGACCACCGCGATCTCTTTTCCGCGAAAGAAAAATCCATCGCATGTAGCGCAGGTGGAAACTCCGTGGCCGATCAGCTTCCGTTCAGACTCCAGGCCCAGCATGCGCGCCGAAGCGCCCGCAGCCACAATTACCGTCTTACCCCGAAAACTTTCTTTCCCTGCCGTGATTTGAAACGGCCGCTTGCTCAAATCCACCGCCGTAACCGCGCCCGCCCGGAATTCCGCCCCAAAATGCTGCGCCTGTTTGCGCATCCTTTCGATCAATTCGGGCCCGAGAATGCCCTCCGGAAAACCGGGGAAATTCTCCACCATGGTGGTCAGCGTGAGCTGTCCGCCGGGCTCGTAGCCATCGATTACCAGCGGCTTCAGATTGGCGCGCGCGGCATAAATTGCGGCCGTCAGCCCGGCGCACCCGCTCCCGATAATGACCACGTTGTGCACAGGATTCCTCCTTGGATCCATCGAGCAGCCGGCCAATTTGCGCGTCGTGCCCGTTGCAAAGCGTTGTAGTGTAACATCCCGCGCCTCACAACGATCCGGCGGTCGTGTTTAAACGATTCACGATCTGGCCGCGCGTTGCGCCTGGCCTTTGTCAGTGTTTATGATTTCAGCGCAATCGCCAGCTCGTGATATGTTGACTTGAGAAATTAGATAGTAATCCCGGAGGCTAATTTGCCGCGTACACCCGGAACATACGCCATTTTTGAGACTTCGCAGGGAGAAATTGTCTGCCGCCTCTTCGAAAAAGAGGCGCCGCAGACTGTAGCCAATTTCATTGGCCTTGCGGAGGGCACCAGGGAATTTTCAGATCCCAAGACCAACCAAAAGACAAAACGCCCCTTCTACGATGGACTCACCTTTCATCGCGTCATCCCCGATTTCATGATTCAGGGCGGATGCCCGCTGGGAAGCGGCACCGGCGGACCCGGCTACAAGTTCGCCGACGAGTTTCATCCCTCCTTGCGCCACTCCGCGGCGGGAAAGCTTTCCATGGCTAATGCCGGACCGAATACCAATGGCAGCCAATTTTTTATCACCGTGGCCGCCACACCGTGGCTCGACAAGCGGCACAGCATTTTCGGCGAAGTCGTGGAAGGGCAGGACGTCGCCGATAAAATTTCCAAGGTGCCGCGCGATTCGAGCGACCGTCCCCGCACGCCGGTGGTTCTCAAGCACGTCCGCATCGAACGCGTCTGAGGCGGAGCTGCCTATGTCCAATCCCGGCCACATGTTTCGCGTGATGAACGAGTTCGTCTTTATGCTGGTCGGCGCACTGCTGGCTTTGTTTGCGCTCACCGGCCGTTATCTATTCAATCCTCGCCGTCCGGCATGGATCGCCTTGTCAGTAGTCCTCGTGCTTTGGGGCGTGGGAACGTGGAGTCGCGCGCATCACAGCCGGCTGGCAAACGAACGGCTCGTCACCAAAATTGGCGGTGGCTCGCTGATCGTCGCGGGACTCATTATGCTGTCTCTTGCCTGGGCGCCGTTTCGTTATGCAGGATGGCTGCTGCTCGCGACCGGCGGCATTTTCGTGCTCAGAGGACTTGTGTCAGCCGCCATCATGGCTCGTTCGGCTTGAAATTCCTGAGGTCCCTTCGCGAAAGGAGCAAGCGCTATGGATCCAGCAGTAAAGAAGAAAGCCCTGCGCATGATCACCTATGGCCTCTTCGTCGCCACTTCCCGCGACGCTTCCGGCCCAGCCGCCGGCGCGATCAACTGGATCTCGCAGTGCTCCTTCACGCCTGCTTTGATCATGATCGTGATCAAAGCCGATAGCGGCCTGCACCGCGCCATTGTCGCCTCGCGCAAGTTCATCGTCCACGTTGTCGCCAAAGATCAGAAAGACCTTGCCACGGCCTTCTTTCGGAGCACCGAACTTGTTGGAGATCGCCTCAACGGCTATCGCCTCGAAGGCCGGCCCGATGGCCTGCCGCTGCTAGCCGACCCGCCGGCCTGGTTCGAATGTCGCGTTACCAGCGACGTGACCGGCGGCGATCACACTACGTTCGTCGCCGAAGTGATCGACGCCGGCGTTCGCAAAGATGCCGAGCCGCTCACCTTGCGCGACACCGGATTCTTCTACGGCGGCTGAACGGCCGCAAAACGACGGCCTCGGCTATTCAGCCGTCAGGACTCGTTTGAGTTATCGCTCTCATTCAGTCTCGCTCAAACCGCATTGCGTCGAGCGGCACACAGACACACGGTGTCCTCCCGAGGCAGTTCGCCCGCGATGTCCTCATGCGAGCGGAAAACGCGGGATCGGCAGTTTGCGACCGGCAGGGATTCGTGCGGCGGCCGATCAGCTTGCCCCGGCGCGAAACGCTTTTGCGCATTCCTCGCACGGGCAGATGGTCCGCAGGTAATCGTAGCTGTAGATTCCGGTGCTATGTCCGTCGGAAAAGTCGATCTGCAGCGCGTAATTCCCCACAGCTTTCGCCGCACGCGCGGTGGGGCGCGGCTTAAAAAGTGGCAGAACCGTCCCCGCACTTCCGCCGCCGTGCAACTTCATCTCTTCTTTCTTGTTTCGCTCGTCGTTGCACATTGCGCAGGGACATTGCTCCCGAAGATACACAAAGTCGTAATGGCTGGCGTGCTGGTCGGACCAGACGATATCCACGCCCGCGCCGGTTGAGACGCGCACCTTCACATCCGCCGGCTTTTTTCGTTCGTCGATTGGGATGGGCATCGCTTAAGCCGGGCTAACTGACATTCGCAACGATGTGCACAAGCCGCCCGTGCGCCAGTTCGATCCTCCGGTCGGCCATCCGGCCGATCTCCTGCGAATGCGTCACCAGCAAAATCGTGTGGCCGGAGCCATGCAGCTCCCGCAAAATTTCCAACACCATCTGCTCGTTCGCCTCGTCGAGATTTCCGGTGGGCTCATCCGCCAGGAGCAGGTTTGGATGGTTGATCAGTGCTCGTGCCAGCGCGACGCGCTGCTGTTCTCCCCCCGACAACTCGCCCGGCAGATGATCGAGCCTGTCGCCCAGACCCACGCGCTCGAGTGCCTGTGCCGCTTCTTTCTCGTCCGCGATGCTATGGAAATATTGCGCCAGCATCACGTTCTCGAGCGCCGAGAGATATGGAACGAGATGAAAATTCTGGAAAACAAACCCGACTTTTTCCGCGCGGTATCGTGTTAGCTCGCGCTCGCCGAGCGTGCCCACGTTCACGCCATCCACGAGCGCGCGGCCGCTCGTGGGCCGGTCCAGGCCGCCGAGAATATTGATCAGAGTCGTCTTGCCTGAGCCCGAAGGACCCATGATCGCGATCCATTCTCCGGGGTACACTTCAAAGCTGACTTTGTCGAGCGCGCGTACTCCTCCATAAATTTTCGAGAGATCTTCGACCTGAACAAGCGCTGCCATCATTCGCCGCGCAAAATCTCCGCAGGACGCACCCGCCCCAGCAAACGTAACGGAAGCGCTCCAGCCAGCGACACCACAATCATCAGCGCCAGTGTCGCCGGGATGACAATCAGCCGCGGACTTATTGAGACTGAGAAAATCCGCTCACCGATCCACTCCGACAGGGCCATTCCCACAAGGCAGCCCGCAATGCCGCCGGTAAACGCGATCGCTGTCGCCTCCGCCAGAAAAAATCTCATGATCCTGCGCACCGGCCCGCCCAGCGCCTTCATCAGACCGACATCGCGGCGTCGCTCGACCGCGAGTCCGGCCATTGCTGCCAGTACGCCTAGTGCCGTGAGCACCAGGATCAAGCCTACCGTGCCAGCGAGCAGCCCGCGAATTCGCGCCAGCAGTTGTCCTTCCGCTTCTGCGATCTGTCGCAGCGGGCGCACCTGCGCGGCGGGCAAGGCGGTAGAAAGCCGATGAATCACCCCTTGGATTTCGGCCGCCGACCCTCGCGCCATAATTTGAATCAGCGTTATCCGATCCCCCAGACCCGAAAGCTCCTGTGCCACCGGCAGCACTACAAATATTTGGCTATCTTCCGAACTGCCCGTGGTAACGATTCCTCTGACTTGCAGAGTCACTGCGCGCCCGGCGTAAGTCACGGTGACACTTTTTCCCGGAGTGAGCCCGAGCCGCGATGCGGCCAATTCTCCGATCATGCATTGTGTGCGATCGTCGCGCGACGCGACCCAGAGTCCATCGACCTTCCACCATGAATTCATTCGCGCCACTTCATCAAACAATGTTCCGGCAACAATCACGCCTGAGTTGTTCTCGCCGGCTTTGGCATTCGCCGAAAGATAGAGGTACGGAGCAGCCGCGACCACGTCTGGCAGGTGCAGGTCACTGATTTGACCTATGAGGTTGGCATCCATTGTGCCCGCGGCATCTCCGTTCTGAGTTGCGGACACGACCACATTCGCGCCGAGCGCGCGGAATTCGCGCGTCAGCTTGTCAGTGGCATCAAGGTCAACATTCAGCAAAGCCGCGCACACCGCCGCGCCGCTCGCCACGGCCAGAAGGGCCAGAGCCAGCCGTCCGCGGCTCGCGTACAACAATCGCCAAAGAATACGCCAGAACATTTTCCGGGTTACAACTCGCGGCGGCGTGCGCCTACCTGTTTTATTCGCCGCGTAAGACGGGCGCCGGGTCCAATTTCATTACTTTTCTCAATGGGAGCAGGCTTCCGATAGTCGCCACCGCGGCTGCAAGCGCTAACACTACCGGCAGCAAAATGAGCCGCGCGCCGGGAGCAATTCCAAAGATGCGCTGGCCCAGCGCGTGCGCAAGCCCCAGCCCGGCCGTGTAGCCCAGCAACCCCCCCACGATAGCCATAAACCACTGTTCTCCGAGAAAAAATGCTCCCACCAGTCGCTGGCGCGCTCCCAGCGCCTTCATCAACGCAACTTCGCCGGTCCTTTCGAGGACGGTGGTTCCGGCCGTCGCTGCTACAGCAAGCGCCGCGGCCAATAACGCCGCGAATGTCACCAGCCACATCAATGACTGCACACGGGAGAGGATTTGCCCCTCGCCCTCCGCCACCTGGCGTATGGCCCGCACGTTCACGCCTGGGAACTGCTCCTGAATCTGCCGCGAGATCGACGAAATATACGGCGAGCAATACCAGCGATCAAATTCTTCGGGACTCATGGACTTGGGATTGCGCTGCGAAAACGCATCTTCCGGTTTCGTCAACGCGCTCACGAGCAGCCGCCGGTAGTCGCCGGGTTTGTGCGCGAGCGCCTGTGCGACCGTAAGCGGCGCCAGAATCGCGTCGTCTTCCTGCCCGCCGGTTGAGATGATTCCCGTCACCACCAACTGCGAACTCGCGCCTTCGGTCTGAACGGTAACCGAATCGCCGGTGTGGATGCCTGCGCGCCGGGCGAGGTTCGCGCCTGCCACGGCTTCGGCCGAATTGTCAGAAAACCATCGCCCGTTCAACTTCCATCCTGGATTCGTCGCCGAAATCCCCGTTGCAAAAGTGCCGCCCCCCGGAACTGCCACATCATGGCGATACCAGGTGCCGATTAACGTCGTCCGCAGACGTCCGCTATCTGCACGCGAACTCCCTACGAGTGCGGTTACGGGCACGTCCAGGAAGGGCGCGAATCCGATGATATTGTTGCGCCAGAAAATCGTCTTCAGCTTCCCCAGATCGCTTTCAGACAAAAACACGCCGGAATCCACAGGCCGATAATCAACGCCCCCAATCTCCAGCGGAAGCGTGTCGGCTTCCGGAGTCACCACCAGATTGGCCCCCAGGCTTCGGAATTCGCGTGCTAAACGGTCGCCTACGTCCAACGCCACGGTCAGCGTCGCCGTCGCTATTGCTGTGCCGAGCGCAAGAGCGGCCGTGGTCAGCAGCTTGCGGCGCGCCTGCCGCCTGAACGAATCCGTGATGAGTCTGACGAACACAAGGACCTACTGTGGAACTTTTCGCGCGGCGTCGGTGAGTGTGGAGACGTCGATCAGCAGATCACTGCCATCGACGCGCGCCGGAAACGTCACTGGATTGCAACCCCCGCTCTGCCCGATGCTGGGAATGTAAATCGCCGAAGCGCAGTTGCGGCAAATCACGTTTTCCCCGCTCTGCCGGTAACCGGCCCATCCGCAAATCATACAAGCGTCCAGCGCCGTTCCCCAGTTTCCATCGGGTTTACGTATGACGATGAAGCGCAAGGATGTGTTTCCCGCCGCCACCTGAAAAAAGTGCAAATTGCCATCGCCAATACCGGCTGTGGAGATGCGCACGATACCATTTTGTGCGATTACGCTCTGCGCTTCCGGTGCCGCCGCGGCCACCCGCCCATATACGAATTCCGCCGTCAGCGTGAGGATCACTGCAACGAAAACCGCCGCCGCCGTAAACATCCAGCGGCTTTGACTGCGTCGCTCCCAGCGAATGCGCCGTTCCTCTGCTGAATTCAGAGCTTGAGGCGCAGCCGCCGTTTTCATCGAACGCCACTCGCGCAGGATCAGCAGGGCTGCCGCGCCAAGAATGACCACGAAGAAAAAGTATTCATTCCGGACGATCGGACCGACGATCGCCATTTCGCGTTTGCCGGAGGGAATCCACATGGCCTCGCTGAGCTCGTGAAATCCGGTCAACGCCAGCTGCAAGGCCACGATCATCAGGATCGCGCTCGTCACCGCGAAAAAGCGGCCCAATGGAATTTTCAACGTGCCTTCAAAGAAGAAAAACCCCACGGCGATTGCCAGCGCAAGGCCCAGCCCGGTTCCGATCCAGACGGCCACGCCCTCCGCCGAAAGCTCCACCGCGCGCAGGATCAGGGCCAACTCCGCGCCTTCACGCAGGACCATGAGGAAAACGAATGTGCCCAGGCCAAGCCCCGCCGCGAATTCGCTTTTCTGCGCAAACGCTTCCACGCGCTGTTCGATCTCTTTGCGCAGATGCCGCGCGATACGATTCATCCACACGATCATGCTTACAACGAAGATGGCGGCCAGCAGCATCAGAAGGCCTTCGAAGCCGTCTTCGCTGATCTGCCATCGTTCCAGCGCAATTGCCGCGGCCAGGCTCAGGGCGGCGGCCAAAGCCACACCACTCCACACGAACCGCGCCAGGCGGGAACGTCCGGTACGATCCAGATAGACGAGTACAATGCCGACAACTAAAGCGGCCTCGGCGCCTTCACGCAGAGCAATCAGGAAGGAAGAGATCAAACGGCAAGTCCCAGTTGCAAACCAGTTGCAAGTAACAAAAACAGTCTAGTGCCTCCAAGTCACACAGTCAAGGCATTTTGCCCCTGTTTCATCCTCTCGCGCCGGTTACAATATGCGCTCATGTTTTCGTCCGAAATCAGCCACCCAGCCCTGCAAATGTGGCACTCCGCGACTCGAATGGGGCGCGGCGCAGCCATCATTTTGACGGCAATTTCCCTGGCGTTTGCTCCGATATCGTTGGCGGCCCAAAACTCGCATAACCCATCTTCAACTCCAAATGCCGCGGGTAAAGACGCGCGCCAGGCCTACGAAGCAGGCCAGCGTGCGGAAGCAGCCGGCGACTGGGACGTGGCCTATCAGGATTATCGGTTGGCCGCCGGTCTCGCGCCAAATGACCGTGTCATTCAGGTTCGAGCGCAGTTTGCGCGCTCCGCTCTCGCACAGCAGCGTACGGAACAGGCCGAGCGGCAACTCGTGAGCGGCAATCCGGCTCTGGCCCGAGCCCTGCTGCAATCCGCGATCCAGGCAGATCCAACTTATACCGTAGCGCAAGAACGGCTCCAGGAATTGACTCAGTCGAGCGCTCCAACCTCTCTCGGCGGCCAAACTTTGGCGGGCATGCTGCCGGAGATTAAAGCCAACCCCGGTACGCACAACTTCGACTACAACGGACCCACGCGCGGTGCATATGAGGAGGTGGCGCGCCAATTCGGCGTGATTGCGGCATTCGACCCAGATTTGCCCGACCGCCAGATTCGGTTCCGCGTATCCGATGTCGATTTCGATACTGCCATGCGCTCGCTTTCGGAAGAGACCAGCACGTTCTGGTTCGCCGTTGACGCGAAAACGTTTTTTGTAGCCGCGGATACGGCCAATAAGCGCCGTGATTACGATCCGGAAATCAAAAAAACGATTCCCCTTCCAGCAGCCGAGACGAACGACGAGATGACCGAGGCCATGCGCGTGATTCGCGATATCGTTGGCCTCCGCCGGACCGAACTCGATGTAAAGACGCACACCATAACGGTTCGCGATACGCCCGCTAATGTGGCGTTAGCCGAAGCAATCCTTAAAGACGTGCAGCAGGCGCCCGGCGAATTTCTGCTCGAAGTCGACCTGTTGGAAGTCGATCGCCAGTCGCTCCTCAACCTGGGCATCTCGCCGCCAACGAGCGCGAGCACGTTTTCCGTGCCTACGGGAGTCATCCGTGAACTGCAACAGGCGGCAAATTCGGGAACGCTTTTGCAGGCTCTGCAAAGCATCTTCGGCAGTCAAAATCCACTGGCGGCTTCAAGCGGCGCGGCCGCGGCTATACCGCCGCTCATCGCCTTCGGCGGCGGCCATACAATCTTCCTGGCGACTTTGCCGGGCGCCTCGGCAAATTTTGCGCGCGCGCTCAGCATGACGCGCAGGGCCCAGCGCGTCCTGCTGCGTGTCGAGGATGGGCGTCCCGCCACGTTTTTCGTCGGGGAACATTTCCCGATCACCCTTGGCTTGCTTTCCGCCAGCCTGGTTGCTCCCACGTCACAACTCTCCTCTTCGGCGATTACCGGCAATTTCGCCGGCGCCCTCCCGCGCACCGACTTTCCCGTGGGACATTCCCCCACATCCATCGCCGTTGCGGACTTGAACGGCGACAGCAAGCTGGATTTGGCGGTTACCAACCAAGGCGATAACACGGTATCGATCCTCTTGGGCAATGGCGACGGTACATTCCTGTCGCAGACGACGCTGGCGACAGGCATAGCGCCAAGCGCCATCGTATCGGGCGACTTCAATGCAGATGGCAAGGTTGATCTGGCCGTGGCCAATTTTTCTGACAACACCATCTCGATTTTTCTCGGCAACGGTGACGGTACGTTTGCGTCGGGGGGCACGATCACGGGGATTAGAAATCCGGCGGCGATGGTCACGGGAGATTTCAGGCATACGGGCAGGGTCGATCTCGCCGTTCTCGACCAGGCGGACGGGCTGGTCTCAATATTGCTTGGCAATGGCGACGGGACGTTCGCGACTCCGGTCAACACTACGGTTGGCAGGAGTCCCTCCGCGCTTGTAACGGGCGACTTCAATGCGGACGGCAACCTCGACGTCGCAGTAACCAACAGCGGTTCGAACACGGTTGCGGTGTTGTTGGGCAACGCTAACGGCACATTTTCCAGGCGCATCGATTTGGGTACTGGCGTTGGTCCCTCGGCCATCGCCGCCGGCGACTACAACGGAGACAACATCCTCGATCTCGCCGTCACGAATAAAGTCGACAATACCCTGACAATATTTCCCGGCAAAGGCGATGGGACGTTTGGAGCTGCGACGAATTTCACAACGGACAGCGGTCCCACAGCGCTGATCTCCGGGAATTTCGGCAGCACATTGCCGTCTTTAATCGTGGCGTGCGAATCCGCGAATACCATCGATCTTTTCCTCGGACTCGGCGCCGGCTCTTTCGCCACGCCCGTTAGTATTCCAACCGGAAATAACCCGGTGGCGATAGCGGACGGCGATTTCGTTGGAAATGGATTGCTCGACGTCGCCGTCGCAAACAATGCATCGGCTACCGTATCGGTCTTTGTGAATCCCGTTAATAATCAGCAATCTTTGAATGCGCCGCTCACGTCGTATCCCGCATCGGAGTACGTCGACCTTGGCCTCAAAGTGCACACTACGCCGCGCGTGCATCCCGATGGCGAAGTGTCTCTGAACATGCAATTTGAGATCACGTCGCTGAGCGGGCAAAACGTCAACGGCATTCCCATCATCAGCAATCGCGCCATAGAGCAGATGGTGCGATTGCGCGCAAACGAGACGAGTCTTCTTTCCGGAATCATCCAATCGAGCGAAATTCGCAGCATCAACGGCTGGCCGGGACTCACCGCTCTCGGTCCGCTTACCGGCGATCACAATACGCAGCAAAGCGATACCGAACTGGTGATTGCTATAACGCCGCGGCAACTGCGGCTCACGCCACGGCAGGACCGAACCTTCTATGCCGGGCGTGGCGTAGGCACGGCCGCGCCGCCGGAAGCTCCACCGGCAGCACCGTTGCCGCCACAGCCGGGGGCCGCTCCGGTTCCCGGCGCGCCGCCTGCGCCAGGCGCATTGCCGCCGGGTGTGCCGAATCCAGCCGCCGCGCCACAACAACTCCCAACGACACCGCCGAATCCACCGCCAAATCCGCCGACACCCAACGAAGTTCAGCCGGGACCCGCGCCTCAACTTCCGCCGAATCAGGAACGCTGACCGACTCCGCCGAAGTCGCCCTGAATCACTGACGCGGCGGCAAACCATTGCGACCGCGGTGTAGGGAACTGCAGATCCCTCGCTCGCAGCATGCCCTCGACCGCACTGTGGGATTGCGGCATAGCTCGCTCGTGATGACAAATCTATTCAGGCTTCAGCTTCGAGCACGATCACCGGCTGATAGGTGCGCGGCACGACGGCCTCAGCGATGGCGATGAGCTGATCCTGCTGGTTAAAGACGCGCACGCGGGGAGGTTTGCGCTCACCGGAATCGAGCTCAGCCGTCGCGCCTTGCGGAATTTCACGGCGGCCGGGCTGCACTTGCGAAAGCGAGACCTGAAACCGCGAGCCGTGGCGCACGCGGCGCTCCATAAACGGCAGTACGGAGACGCGCGGCAATTCCGTAAGCAAGTTTCCGAGAGGAATAATCCACTCCGCAGCCTGGCCCGATTGCGCGGCGGTGACGAAGTCCGCGAGTGGCACGGCGCGATCGAGAGTGAATTCGCCGACGGCCGTGCGTACGATTTCGGCTAAATGCGCGCCGCAGCCGAGCTGCCGGCCCATTTCATGGGCCAGAGAGCGGATATAAGTTCCGGCGGCGCATTCGACCGCAAAGCGTGCGATGGGTCCTTCGATGCCGAGCAGCCGAAACTCGAAAACTTCGACTTCCACCGGTTTGAGGTCAACCGGTTTTTGCTTGCGCGCGAGTTCGTGGGCGGGGCGGCCATGGATCTTTTTGGCGGAGTAAACCGGTGGCATCTGCTGGAATTTGCCGGTGAATCCGGCGGCGAGGCGTTCGAGGTCCGCTTTATTCAGAATCGGACTGGAGTCGGGCCCGAGTGGCGTGCCGTCAGCGTCGTAGGTGTCGGTCGCAAAGCCGAAGCGGACGGCGCATTCATAGCGCTTGCGGCGGCCGCCGTAGAACTGCGCGAAGCGTGTAGCCCGGCCGAGCAGCAGAACCAGGACGCCGGTCGCCAGCGGGTCGAGGGTGCCGAGATGGCCGATCTGCCGGAAGCCGAGAGCGCGGCGAACGGCTTCCACGACATCGTGCGAGGTTTTGCCGCGCGGCTTGTCGATAACCAGCGCGCCGTCGAATAGCGCCGGTCGCGGTTTACGCGGCATGTCGCGGCCCGAGGGGGTTGCACCCCCCTCCCCTTATTCTTATAAGTGCACATTGTAAAAGAGTTGTGGCGCTTGCGTTGCCCGGCGGCCGTCTTAGCGTTGGAACCCGAGCGATAGCAACGAAAGTGCGCCGGAGGGGGAGTACCCTCCGGGTTTTTGCACAAGGATTTGATCCTAAGGCAGTTGTGGCGCCAATCCCGCAAGGATGTGATTCTAAAAGGTTTGGGAATAGGCGCTGGCGCTCCACCCGAACGCGCGTTCTCGGATTCTTTGCCGCAAATGGAACGACGAAGTTCCGCAGAGCAGCGGCGACGAAGTTATACCTGCCCAGGCACGCGTGGTTATGCCACCTGGAGGAGACCGCGTCAGGCGTGCCGATGACAATGCGCCAGTTTTCGAGCATGTTCTATTTTACAGCGCAAGTAAAGACGGGCCGAAAAGTAGAGCCGAGGATATCGTATGTCAGACCAAGAACCTGGGGCCGGAGGAGAGGCGCGCATACAGCGCGGCGGCGGCGGGGAGGAGGCGCGAATCGTGATTGAGGTCGGCGGTCAATTGCAGGCCGAGAGGCAGGCCGGTGACCGGCATGGGGATGGAGACGGCGGGAGTGCCCAGGGCGGTCCAGGGCGCGTTCATGCGCGGATCGCCGGTGGTGGATAGGCCGAGAGGCGCGGGGCCGACGGCGGCAGGCGTGAGAATCACTGGCGTAGCTTTGAATATTTCCGCAAAGCGTTTTCTGCTCGCGGCAATGAATTGTTTTGCGTCATCGTACTTGTCGCGCGAAATTTTCAGTCCACTGCGGACAAGGTTAGCGATATTTGGATCGAGGCGATCGCCGAATTGTTTCAAGCGCGCTTCGTGGACTCGCGCACCCTCGTAGGCTTCGAGAACGTCGCCGGCTTCGACAAGCTTTGTTAGCTCGCCAGCGATATCGATGGCCTTTGCGGTGATGCCGGAAGTGCGCAGGCGTTCGATGGATTTGCGGAATGCGTTGGCCATCTCCGGATCGCATTCGGGAATGGGATCGGGCACTCCGAAGGCAACTTTCTCCTCGCTCGCGACGGGCTTACCCATCGCTTTCCAGAGAGCGATCATGTCCGCGGGCGTGTGCGTATAAAGGCCGAGGGTGTCGAGGCTTTTGGCGAAGGGCAGCATGCCTTCGGTGGGCAGAAGGTCGTAAGTCGGCTTGAATCCGGTGACGCCGCAAAACGATGCGGGACGGATCATGGAGCCACGGGTTTGTTCGCCGACGGTAAAAGGCACCATTCCGGCGGCGACGGCAGCAGCGGAGCCGCTGGAACTGCCTCCGGGCGTATGTTCGAGATTGCGCGGATTACGCGTGGGACCGGGAGTGCGATAGGCGAATGCGGTGGTGACGGTCTTGCCGAGAAGGACGGCGCCGCGGCTGCGCAGTTCGCGAATGATCGCGCCGTCTTCGGTGCCAACGCGTCCTTTGTAAAGCGGGGAGCCGTATTCGGTGGCCATGCCTTTGGTTTCCACGATGTCTTTCACGCCGAAAGGGATTTCGGCGAGCGGGCCGTCGCCGGTGGGGCGTGCGGGCTGAACGACGACCCAGGCGTGGATGGAAGGCTCGAGTTGGCGAATGCAATCGAGGCACTGCTGCAAGCCGCGCTTGCGGGTTTCGCGATCGGCCGCAATCCAGTCGGTGAAAGTTTCAAGACGCGGCGATTGAGGCGCGGCCGATGAGAGTTCGGACGAGGCGGCCAGCAGCGAAAGACCCGCGCCGAGGGCGGCGCTCGATCTCATGAAGTCGCGGCGGGAGTATTTCATACGGAGGCGATCTTACGCCGGGCAGGCCGCGACGGACAAGAAGCGGCCCCCAAGAGACGCAAATGCGGGGGTGTTGGCGCTGCGGCGTTAGCCGCAGGCGGGCAAAACAGCGACTGCAGATCCCTCGCGCGCGTTTTTGAAACGGCGAAAGCAGCGCTTTCGCCTGAAGCGCGCTCATGATGACACGCTTATGCAAGCGTCGCGCTTTGTTGAAAGCAGATGGATGCGCCCGGCGGCTACAGGACGGAGGGAATTCTTCGCGATTTAGCCGGATTTGGTGCGGCGGAGGAGTTCGTCGATGTGGCGGCCGTATTCCTCGGAGCGATCGAGGACGAACAACAGTTCGGGGGAGCGGCGAAGCTGGAGGCGTTCGGTGAGTTCGTGGCGAATGAAGCCGGAGGCTGCAGTAAGAGCTTTGATGGTGTCTTTTTGTTCGTTCTCAGGGCCCATAACGCTGACGTAGACCCTGGCCTGTTTAAGGTCGGGGGAGACGCGTACTTCGGTAATGGCAGCGAAGGTGGAGATACGCGGGTCTTTCAATTCTCCGGCCAGCATGGCGCTGATTTCCTGCTGGATTTCGGTAGCAACGCGTTCGTGGCGATGGCCTGGAACGGTCATATGAATAGTTTATTCCAAAACAATTCACGGGGCTGCTCTGTGACGCAATCGCAAAGGTAAGGAGGATTTCGAGGGAAATGTAGCCCGGCGTAATCGCTCTCCGAAGAACCGCCCCTAAAAGACAGCGACTGTTTATGGCCCAGATTTCAGGAACGATGCTTTACCCCACCGCGGAAGGCGGTGGGGCTCCGGAAAAAGCAAAAGCAGATCCCTCGTCATTCGCTCGCATATGCGAGCGAATTTCCTCGTGATGAGCGCGACAAGGCGAATGTAACGGCCGGGCAAGAGAGCCTGGCGAGAATTCGCGAACGATGACCTCAGCAGCTAAAGCCGCTCGCATTGCGAGGGGCTTAATGTCGCCGCTAAAGCGGCGATGAGGTGCCGGGGGCTGTCAGGGCTAAAGCTCTAATCCGCTGTCCGGCTGCCATGCGCCGGCTGAGCGCGAAAAACCTCAGGTCTCCCGCCGATAAACTCGGCAGGTACGACCAGAGCTACAAAATCTAACGCCATCGCGTGCCTCTCAGCCCCGCACGCGCAACAACCGCGCAAAGAGAAGAATTGGGATTGTCAGAGGAGTTCGAGGTTGTGGTCGATGAGATCGCGGCCGAGCAGATTTTCGGCTTCGTTGAAGACCGCTTGGAGTGATTGCTCGAGGTGCGCGGCGTCGTTAGAAACGGTGACCACGCCGACCTGAGCGCGCTGCCAGGTGTCATTATGGTCCAGTTCGGCGACGGCGACGTTGAAGCGGGCGCGGAGTCGGTCCTTGAGACTGCGCAGGACCTGGCGTTTATCCTTAAGGGAATGGGAATCGGGGATGTAGATTTCGAGGGTAAGCAAGCCGACAGGCATGGTATTCAGCTCAGTGCTAGCAGCAGGGGCTCGAAAAGCAACTGCAGATCTCTGGGTCGCCGCTGGCGACCTCATGATGAGAGCTTCCGCGCGCCGCTAGAACTACAGGAAGTCCTTCGTTCATCGTCGTCGGACAGCCTAACCCAACCGCGGATCTCTGGCCCACCCGCGGCTTCGGTATCCGGCACAGCTTTTTCAAACGGCGTAAGTGGCGCTCTGGCGTGAAGCGCGCTCGTGATGACAACGCTTCGCGCTGCGAAGAGTTCAAAAATCCATCGCAACTTTCCGCAGCGTGACTAACAGCCCCACCCCTAAACACGAGGGGTGAGGCACCCATAAGAGCAACTGCAGAATCCTCGGCGTCCGCGCCTTTGTTCTCGCGGAAGCCAAAATCGGGTTTCCGCTCGAGTTGCGCGAACTCTTCGGAATGACAGCCGAAACAACCGGCTATGCGGTGGCTTCGGCGAGGACCTGCTTCTGCATGGCGAAGCATTCGAGCACGTCGCCGACTTTGATATCGTTAAAATTCGATACGCCCACGCCGCATTCGAAGCCGGAGCGTACTTCGTTGGCGTCTTCTTTGAACCGGCGCAGCGAATTGACGCGGCCGGTGTAGATCACCACGCCTTCGCGGACGACGCGCACTTCGGCATCGCGTTTGATGATACCGTCGAGAACATAACAACCGGCAATCATGCCCACACCCTTGATGCGGAAAGTGTCGCGAACCTCAGCGCGGCCGAGATGGGTTTCTTTGTAAACCGGCTCGAGCAGGCCGGCCATAGCCTTCTTAATTTCGTCAGTGACTTCGTAAATGATGGAGTGAGTGCGGATATCGACGTTTTCACGCTGGGCGAGGTCGATAGCTTTGCGATCGGGCCGCACGTTAAAAGCATAAATGATCGCGCCAGAAGCGGAAGCGAGCAGGACGTCGGTTTCGGTGACGGCGCCGACGCTGGCGTGGATGATTTTGAGTTTGACCTGATCGGTGGAAAGCTTCGGGAGCAACTCGCTGAGGACTTCGACGGAGCCCTGAACGTCAGCCTTGATGACGATGGGCAGCTCTTTCGTTTCACCGCTCTTCAGTTGCTCGTGCAACTGATCGAGCGTTATGCGAGCACCGGCGCTGCGGGCGAGGGTCGCCTCGCGGAGCTTGGTTTGGCGGTAATCGACGATATGACGAGCCTTGGCCTCGTCGGCCACCTGGAACTGATCGCCAGCTTCGGGCACGCCCTGCAAACCGAGAACTTCCACGGGTGTGGAGGGATCAGCTTTTTTGACCGGATGGCCGTGATCATCAAATAAGGCGCGAACTTTGCCGTAAACGGCGCCCACGATGAAGACGTCGCCGGTATTCAAAGTGCCGTTCTGGACGATAACGGTGGCGACCGGCCCGCGGCCTTTGTCGACACGTGATTCGAGCACGGTGCCGCTGGCGGGGGCATTGGGATTGGCGCGAAGCTCGCGCAAATCGGCAACGAGCAGAACCATTTCCAGCAGCTTGTCGAGATTGGTCTTTTCGCGGGCGGAGACTTCCACGACGACGGTATCGCCGCCCCATTCCTCGGGCATGAGCCCGCGGTCGGCGAGCTGGCGCTTGACGCGTTCGGGCTGCGCTTCGGGCTTATCGATTTTATTTATGGCGACGACGATGGGGACATTGGCGGCGCGCGCGTGGTCGATGGCTTCGAGAGTTTGCGGCATGAGGCCATCATCGGCCGCGACCACGAGCACAACGATGTCGGTGACTTTGGCGCCGCGAGCGCGCATGCGGGTGAAGGCTTCGTGGCCCGGAGTATCGACGAAAACGATGCGGCGACCGTCGACGTTAACAACGGAGGCTCCGATGTGCTGGGTGATTCCGCCAGCTTCGCCGGCGGCGACGTCGGTCCGGCGAATTGCGTCCAGCAGGCTGGTCTTGCCGTGATCGACGTGGCCCATAACGGTGACCACCGGAGGACGGGGCTGCAGGTTTTCTTTCTTTTCTTCTTTGGCGACTTCCTGAACGACTTCTTCCTCGAAAGAGACAACATTGACGATGCCGCTAAAGGCTTCGGCGAGGCTCGTGGCGGTAGGCACGTCGAGCGCCTGATTGATCGAAGCAAAAACGCCGCGATCGAGAAGTTCTTTGAGAACGTCTTTGGCGCGGACGTCGAGCTTTTCGGCGAGTTCGCGGACGGTGATGCCTTCGGTTATGGTGATTTCGCGCGGAGGCCGCGGCGGCTGTGCGACGGGCTCGACGCGTGTGGCACGACGTTCGGTGATACCGGTGCGCGTGCGGACCGGGTGCAGCTTGCGTTCGCCCTCTTCGAAGCGTTTTTCGAGCGTGGGACGAGCACGAGCGGCAGGCTTACGTTCGTAAATCGGCTTGCCGGGCTCCGCTTTTGGAGGCGGGACCACCGGGAGTGGCATCGGCCCTCCCGGGCGCATCGGCCGTTGGCCAGGCCGCGGCGGTCCGCCGGGGCGCATCGGCGGCGATCCGGGACGCGCTCCCGGGTAACGCATCGGCGGGCGACTGCCCGGGGCGCCAAGAGGCGGACGGGCGCTGCCGGGGGCTCCGGCGGGGGTTCCGGAACGAGCCGCAAACCCGGGAGCAGCAGGCGCACCGGGACGGATGCCAGTCGGCGCACCCGTTCCGGGTGGCGCCGGACGCATCGGTGGACGAGGCACACCGACGGGCGGAGCACCAGGCGCAGTTGGGCGTATTGTCGACGGTGATGCCGGTCGCGGCGTGGGTGCCGGTGCTGCCGGCGCGGATGCCGGTTTCGCCGGTGGTGCGGCTACAGGTGGTGGCGCAGGGGCAGCGGGAGTTGTACTCGGAGCCGAAGGTGCTGCAGCAGGCCGAGCGGGCGCAGGCATGCCCGGCGCAGCGGGTTTTGGAACACTGGGAACTGCAGGCGCCGCTGGTTTTGAAACGGCCGGCTTTGCAGCAGCCGGAGAGGGAGCCGGAACTTTTGGCGGAGCAGCGACGGCCGCGGGCGCCGAAGCTGCCGGTGCCGGAACGGCCGGCTTAGCTGTGCCGGGAGGAGGCGCAGCAGCGGCGGGGGCAGCAGGTTTCATGCGCGCTGCTTTGGCGGCTGCCTCTTTGGCGATTTTTTCAGCAGCGGCCTTTGCTTCAGCCTCGGCTTCTTCTTCGGCAAGCTTGCGGAAATGAGCCCGTACTTTTTCGGCAGCGGCGACGTCGATGGAACTTGAGTGCGTCTTCTTTTCAGTGACGCCAACCTCGGGCAAATAGTCGATGATGGCCTTGGCCTTTACCTCGAGATCACGCGCCAGCTCATTGATACGAATCTGATTTGAATCCGTCATTCGTGCGTTGCTTTCTTTTCCCCTTCGACGTTTTCGTTTTCGGATGCGGCGGACTCTTCCACCGCCGTTTCGTTCTGACTCGATGGAGATTCCACAGAGGCTTGCTTTCCGGCTTCGTTGTACTGTTCAGCGGAAGCGCCCTGCTTATCGGGAGCCGGTTCTTCTGGCGCTGCGCCTTCGGAAACCAACTCTTCGGCTTCGCCGGGCTGCTCTTCGAGTTCCTCAAGTGCAGCGGGTTGAGCCGACTCGCCGGACTGTTGCTGTTCCAGCGATTGGAAGTGCGCGGCGACGGCGAGCTGAATTTTCTCGACCATTTTTTCGCCGATGCCGGGGATTGCGGTCAACTGCTCGGGAGTCATATCGGCGAGTTTTTCGATGCTGGGGACACCAGCAGCTTCAATCTTTTCTATCGTCTTTGGCCCGACACCTTTGAGTTCCGAAAGAGGGGTGCCCGGCGCGGTGAGGGCGGCCATCTGCGCTTCAATTTCCTGGCGCTTTTCTTCCTCGCTCTTGATGTCGACGTTCCAGCCGATCAATTTGCTCGCCAGGCGGACGTTCTGGCCTTTCTTGCCGATTGCCAGCGAGAGCTGAGTATCCTCGACGATGACTTCGAGATGCTTGTTTTCCGGATCGACGATTTGCACGCGCGTCACCTTTGCGGGGCTCAGCGATTTTTGCGCGAAGGCAACGATATCTTCGGAATAAGGGATGATGTCGATTTTTTCGCCACGCAGTTCGCGAATGATCGACTGCACACGCATGCCCTTCATACCCACGCATGCGCCCACGGGATCCACGTCCTTATCGCGGCTAACCACGGCGATTTTGGTGCGCTCGCCGGCTTCGCGGGCGGCCGCACGAATCTGCACCGTGCCGTCATAGATTTCGGGAACTTCCATTTCGAACAAACGCTGCACTAACATTGGATCGGCGCGGGAAACGATGACTTGCGGACCTTTGGCAGCGCGGTCCACGGCTTTGATAACGACTCGAAGACGATCGCCGAGGTTATAGGTTTCAAGGCGCGACTGCTCGCGCTTCGGGAGGCGCGCCTCGGTTCGCCCCATGTCGACGACGACGTCAGGACCCTCGAAGCGCTTCACGATGCAGTTTACCAATTCTCCGGCGCGGCCGTTGTATTCGTTGAAGATGGTGTCGCGCTCAGCCTCACGCACTTTCTGCATGATGACTTGTTTGGCGGTCTGTGCGGCGATGCGGCCCAGCACGCCAGTCGGTTTGGCGATCAATAATTCGCCGCCGACCTCGAGATGAGGATCGTGCTTGCGCGCTTCGGAAACCGTCATTTCGTTTTTGGGATCGGCGACCTCGTCTACAATGGTGCGAACCGAATACACGTCGACCTGGCCGGTTTCCGGATTGAACTTGGCGCGGAGATTCTCTTCGGTTTTGTAATACTTCCGCGCCGCAACCACCATGGCGTCTTCGATGGCGGCCACGATGATCTCCGGCTCAATATGCTTTTCCCGGCTGATCTGCTCAATCATTTGGTCCAGCAGATTCGCCATTCCGTTGCTCCTACCACTCCACTACCAGGTTCGCTTTGCGAATCCCGGCTAGAGGCAACTCAATGATGCGGCCTTTGACGTCCAGCTTTACGGAACCGTTGCTAAAGCCCGCCAAGCGGCCTTCGAAAAAAGTCGA
>Ga0070740_10001339_pt1 | contig 35096 bp, 32 predicted proteins | sample Coa_R2_FD_67286 | JGI IMG/M metagenome (GOLD analysis project Ga0070740, IMG submission 67286) | Surface soil microbial communities from Centralia Pennsylvania, which are recovering from an underground coalmine fire - Coalmine... | ecosystem: Environmental > Terrestrial > Soil > Unclassified ...
CGAGACGGCGAGCAAAGCGTTCGCGCCAAGCTCCGACTTCGTCGGCGTGCCGTCGAGCGCGACGAGAGCGGCGTCGAGTTCCGCCTGGTCGAGCGCGTCCATGCCTTCGACCTCGCGCGCAATCGTCTCGTTGACGTTGCGGACGGCGCGCGTGACGCCCTTGCCGCCGTAGCGTTTCTTGTCGCCGTCGCGAAGCTCGACGGCCTCGTGCTCGCCGGTCGAAGCTCCCGAAGGGACTGCGGCGCGGCCAACGTCGCCGGAGATTAAATAGACCTCGGCCTCGACGGTCGGGTTCCCGCGCGAATCCAGAATCTCGCGCGCCTGCACGGAATCAATAAGGCTCATGACGAAGGCGCTCCTGTGAATTTGTCTTTAGAAGTTCGTTTGAGAATCTATCAACCCGCGGGCGCACACTCAAGCCGCCCGCGACAGCAGCTTGTCGAACGCGTCGTCGGGGAGTTCTTCCAGCGTGCGGACGACGATGTCGGCTTCGAGTTCCGCGTGCGACGAGAGGACGCCGATTGAGCGCATCCCTGCGCGGCGCGCGGCCTCCGTGCCGGCGGGCGCATCCTCGACGACGACGCAAGACGCGGGCACGACTCCGACCTTGCGCGCGGCGGCGAGGAAGACCTGCGGGTCGGGCTTGCCCATCGTCACGTCTTCGGCGGAGGCGACCGCCGCGAAGAAGGATTCGAGGTTGAGCGCGGCGATGATCGCCTCGATGTTCAGGAGCGGCGCGGACGAGGCGACGGCCTGGAGCCAGCCTTCCTCTTTCAGTTTTTCGAGCCAGCGGCGGACGCCGGGCAGCAGCCCGATTCCGCGCTCGCGTATGAGTTCGCGGTAGGCTTCTTCCTTCGCGTCGCCGACGCGCGCGATGTCGGCGGGCGTGATCCGGGGAAAGTACGAGCGCAGGATTTCGTCGTTGCGCTGGCCGAAGGTCTTTGCGAACTGCTCGCGCGTGACCGGGAAATTCTCGGCGGCGAGCGCGCCCTGCCACGAGAGCCAGTGGTACTCGCTCGAATCTATCAGCGTGCCGTCAACGTCCCACAGCACCGCCCGCCGATTCGTGTCCGTGTTGCGATTATTGTTCATTCGCCCGCGAGTTTAACCCACGCGCCGCGGTCGTCGCCAAGCGTGCGGACAGGCGCGGCGTCGTCAAGGTATATTTGCGTCGAGCGGTTCGGCAATCACCGTCCAACGTCCAAGGAGGGTTCATGGAGAGGAAGTACGGGCCTTACACGATCAAGTCGTCGGAGTGTCTGCACAAGGACGAGTTCGGCGAGATGTGGCTCGACGAAGTCGTCAAGCCGGACGGCGAGCCGGGATGTTACGCGACGATGAGGATGAGGCCGGGCGTCGCCGTGATGGCGCTCGACGCGGAAGGATTCGCGTACCTCGTGCGGACGTTCCGCTACGCGGTCGGCAAAGAGTGCGTCGAGGTCGTGCAGGGGATGATTGACGAGGGCGAGCAGGCGCTAGCTGCGGCGCGGCGCGAACTGCGCGAAGAACTCGGCATCGAGGCCGAAGAGTGGACAGACCTCGGACTGGTTGACGCCGTCACGTCGCAGGTTTTTTCTCCGGCGCAGATTTTTCTCGCGCGCGGCCTCAAGTTCGGCGAGACCGACAGGGAAGGCGGCGAGAAGATGCAGACCGTCAAGGTCAAATTTGAAGAGGCCGTCCGCATGGTCATGGACGGCGAGATCACGCAAGGGATTTCGTGCGCGCTGATTCTGAAGGCGTGCCGAGTGATTGCGGAATGCGGAATGCGGAATGCGGATTGTTGACGACCGCGAAGCGGCGGACTCTTAGATTGCGGAGCGGCGGATTTCGGATCGCGGGTTGAAAGAATAAAGCGGATTGGAAACGGCGCGACGCGCGTGCATTTCCAATCCGCAATCCGAAATCCGCAATCGCTAGGCGTTGGCCGCCGTCCCCTTCGCCTGCTGTTTCAGTTGCGTCTTCAACTCCTGCATCTGCTCGCCGAGTTGGTTGATCTCGCTCTCGGAGAGAACGTCGCGGGCCTTCTGGAACATCTCGCCCTCTTCCTCTTCGACGTGGTGCTCGACGTTCTCCTGAAGCACCTTCATCTTCGCCGCCCACTCTTCGGTGTCAACGGGCATTGATTCGAGTTCTTTCAGAAGCAGCTTGATGACGTGGTGTTCCTCGAAGCCTTCGAGCACGATCTCGCGCGTCGCGGCGGCCTTCTTAATCGAAGGGTAGAAGATCGTCTCTTCGATGCGCGCGTGGATGTCGAGTTCCTGTTTGATCTGCGCGAACAATTCGGTGCGTGTCTTCTCGGCGCGCTCGGTCGTCGGCTCGACCTGCTGGAATAGGCCGGAGACTTTCTGGTGGTCTTCCTTCAGCAGTTGAAAAGCGTTCATGTGTCCTCCTCCTGTTCAACGGTTCTCGCCCGGTCTTGGACGGTTACGGTACGCGGATTCGCCGTCGTCGGAAGGGTGAGACAAGCAGAGTGCCACACGGCGCGCGACTTTCGGCGCGCGCGTCCGGCTTGTAGTAAACTCGTCTCATTCGGAGCACAGGCGATGAGCACTGAGAGAGAGACGCGGGGCGACGACGAACGGGCGCGCGCGCGCGCGGCTGAGGAGACTTCCGCCGCGCAGCCGACGCACTACGACTCGCGCATGGAGCACGAGTCGGACGCGAGCGGGACGGGCGCTGTCGAAGTTCGAGACGGCGCGTTTGAAGTTCAGGACGAAGCGCGCCGCGGCGTGAGCGCGCAGCCGCCGGAGGAGTTCACGGGCGGCGAGTTCGGAGACGCGAAGCGCGTCGCGGGCGGACTGCCCGCCGTGTGGGAGGCGACGAAGCACGCCACGCGCGAGATGGGGCTGATTCGCGGCACGCGGACGCTTCTTCGACTGAACCAGAAGGACGGCTTTGATTGTCCGGGCTGCGCGTGGCCCGACCCGGACGGCCATCGCTCACACGCCGAGTTCTGCGAGAACGGCGCGAAGGCCGTCGCGGAAGAGGCGACGACACGGCGCGTGACGCCGGAGTTCTTCCGCGAGTGGAGCGTCGCAGACCTCTCGCAGAAGTCCGACTACTGGCTCGGCAAGCAGGGGCGCATCACGCACCCCGTGATTCTTCGACGCGGCGCGACGCACTACGAGCCGGTCGAGTGGGACGAGGCTTTCAAATTCATCGCCGAAGGGTTGAACGCATTGGACTCGCCCGACGGGGCCGCGTTCTACACTTCGGGCAGAACGTCGAACGAGGCCGCGTTCCTCTACCAACTCTTCGTCCGCCAGTTCGGCACGAACAACCTGCCCGACTGCTCGAACATGTGCCACGAATCTTCTGGCCGCGCGCTCACCGAAACCATCGGCGTCGGCAAGGGCACGGTGACGCTCGAAGATTTCCATCTCGCCGAAGCCATCTTCGTCATCGGACAGAATCCGGGGACGAACCACCCGCGGATGCTGACATCATTGCAGGCGGCGAAGAAACGCGGGTGCAAGATCGTCCACGTCAACCCGCTCCCCGAAACCGGACTCAACCGCTTCAAGCACCCGCAGCACCCGCTCGACATTCTCGGCGCGGGTACGCAACTCTCCGACCTCTTCCTTCAGGTGCGAATCAACGGCGACGTGCCGCTCCTGAAAGGAATCATGAAGGAGGTTCTTGAGGAAGAGGAACGGCGACCGTGCGAAGTCCTCGACCGCAAATTTATCGAGGAGAAGACGCACGGCTTCGACGAGTTCGCGCGCGCGCTTCGTGAAGTCGGCTGGGACGAGATCGTCGGGCAGAGCGGCGTCCCGCGCGAGCAGATGCGCGAGGCGGCGTGTGTCTTCATCAACTCGAATCGAACCATCGTCTGCTGGGCGATGGGGCTAACGCAGCACAAGAACGCGGTCGCGAACATTCAGGAGATCGTCAACCTCCTTCTGCTGCGCGGCCAGATCGGAAAGCCGGGCGCGGGCGCGTGCCCCGTGCGCGGCCACTCGAACGTGCAGGGCGACCGCACGATGGGCATCTGGGAGCGCCCGACCGAAGTTCTGCTCGACGCGCTCGCACGCGAGTTCGACTTCGAGCCGCCGCGCCGCCACGGACTCGACACCGTCGAGACGATCAAGGCGCTGTACGAGCGCCGAATCAAAATCTTCTTTGCGCTCGGCGGAAATTTTCTCTCGGCCACGCCCGACACCGAATTCACCGCTGAGGCTCTGCGCCGCGCGCGCCTCACCGCACACGTCTCGACGAAGCTCAACCGCGCGCACCTCGTCACGGGTGAGCAGGCTTTGATTCTCCCTTGCCTCGGTCGGACGGAGCGCGACGTGCAAAAGTCGGGCGAGCAGTTCGTCAGCGTCGAGAACTCGATGGGCGTCGTGCATTCTTCGCGCGGCTCGCTCGAACCCGCTTCGCCGCACCTCCTGAGCGAGCCTGCAATCGTCGCACGGCTCGCGCGCGCGACGCTCGGCGGTCGGAGCAAGGTTGAATGGGAGTGGCTTGTCGAAGACTACGACCGCATCCGCGATTTAATCGAGCGCGTGATTCCGGGCTTCGACGACTACAATCGCCGCGTGCGCGTGCCCGGCGGCTTTTACCTTCCGAACCTCGCGCGCGAAGGCGTCTTCAAGACCTCGACGAACAAGGCGAACTTCACCGTCCACGAGATGCCGCGCCGCGAACTCGCGCCCGGCGAGTTGTTGATGATGACCGTCCGCAGCCACGACCAGTTCAACACGACCATCTACGGACTCGACGACCGCTACCGCGGCGTCCATAACGAGCGCCGTGTCGTCTTCGTCAACGCCGACGACGTGAGAGAGTTGGGACTGTCCGCGGGCCAAGTCGTTGACCTCGTCGGCCACTTCGAGGGCGAGGAGAGAGTCGCGCGCCGCTTCATCGTCGTGCCCTACTCGATCCCGCGCGGCTGCGCGGCGACCTACTTCCCCGAAGCCAACGTCCTCGTCCCCGTCCGCGCCGTCGCCGACAAGAGCAACACGCCCGCGTCGAAGTCCGTGGTCATCACGCTCAAGCCGTCAGACGCGCCGCTCAAGTTCGACTACGACAACGCCTGACGATTGCGGAGTGCGGGATTCGGATTGCGGATTTGATGAGGGGCTTGCCTCTCTTCGTCTCTGATTGAGCGCAACGCGAGAACGGATTTAACAACGGCGCGGCTATCGCCGGTCGGCCAATCCGCATTCCGCAATCCGAAATCCGCAATCGGTTCAGGGCGCTTCGTAAACGGTCTCGTAGTTCTTGCCGAGGCCGATGGCCGCGCCGATGGCCGCGCCCGCGCCCGCGCCTATCCCGATACCGGCACCGAGTGGAGTGCCGCCGAAGTGGTCGGTGTGCGCGACGACGAAGCCGCCAGCGCCAGCGCCCGCGCCGCCGCCGATTCCGGCACCGACGAGCGCGCCCTTCAGACGGTTCCTGCCGCGGCTGATCTTCACGTTGCGGACGCTGTCGCGCGTGAGCGTCACGCGCTTGCCGTCGTGCGTGAAGTTGATCGCGTCGTCGCCGGCGTCGGCGAAGCGGCCCGTCAGACGGTCGCCGTCCCTCGTGCGGACGGCTATCTCCGCGCCGCGCGCGATTGACTGAACGTCAGACCACTTGCCGCGCGCGTCTTTGTTCTGTGCCGCGGCAAGGCCCGTGTTGGCGAGCGCGAGGACGAGCGCGCCCAGGAGTGCGAAGAGGTTAGTTCTCATGTTAGCCTCCAAAATTATTGCGGCGCGAAATCGCCGCCCGCGTTGGGCGTGGCAAGGCGCGTTCCCCGCGCGCGTCGGCCTAAATGTGCGATTCGTCGGGCGGTCGTGTCGCGCGGCGCAGGAATCTTCAGACAGTTGCCGTGACTTTCTTGGGCGCGAGGCCGCGCGGTCTGGAAGAATAAAAAGGACGGACTGGAAAAGTCGGACGGAGGTTTAGAAGAGAGTGGCTTTAACGGGTGCGAACGAGTTGAAGCGGAAGATGATGATCAAGGTTGACGGCGAGCCGTACTCGGTCGTCGAGGTCTTCTTCGCGTCGCCATCGGCGCGCGGGGCGACGACGATGGTGCGGACGCGGCTCCGACACCTGCTGACGGGCGCTGTTCTGGAGAAGAGTTTTCGTTCGGGCGAGAAGTTCGAGGAGCCGGACGTTTCTTTCGCGCCCGCTTCGTTCATGTACGCGGACGCCGACGGCTTTCACTTCATGGACGACGAGACGTTCGAGCAGTTCATGCTGCCCGCCGAGCAGGTCGGCGACGACCGCGGTTACTTGACCGACGGGCTTGTCGTGCAGGTCTTGAAGTACAACGGCGAGGCCGTGGCGATGGAGCTTCCGCAGTTCGTCGAACTCACGGTCGCCGAGACCGAGCCGGCGATCAAAGGCGACACCGCCGCGGGCCGCGACCTCAAGCCCGCGACGCTCCAGACCGGCCTGCAAGTCCGCGTCCCGCTCTTCATCAAAGAAGGCGAGCGCGTCCGCGTCAACACGCAGACGGGCGAAGTCGCGGGCAGAGCCTGAAGGTAAAAGTAAAAAGGCAAAAGGCAAAAGAAGTGAACAAGACGGCTGGCAGCACCGCTCTCATCGGTCGCTGATTGACGAAAGCGATGACGCCCGCCGTCTTGTTGTTTCGTTCTTTTGCCTTTTAACTTTTGACTTTTGCCTTCCCCGAAGGGGCTGGTGTAACCTTGCGGCACCGGCCACGGGTGTAAGAGTCCGAACGAGCAATCTTAAAAATGAGGAGCGATGAGATGAAGCTCAGAATTATTTTGACGCTCGCGTGCGCGCTCGCGTTTTCGTGCGTCGCGGCGTCGGCGCAGGACAACAAGGCGAAGCCCGCCGCGGACGCGAAGGTTTCGAGCGGCGAGCGCGACATGGCGCAGAAGATCGAGAAGGCGCAGGGGCCGGAGGCCAAGTTGCAGGCCGCCGCGGCCTTCGTCAAGAAGTACCCGACGAGCACGATGCGCCCGAAGGTCGCGCAGTACGTCGCCGGCGAGATCGCGAACGCGCAGGATACGCAGTTGAAGATTTCGCTCGCGCAGGCTTACCTCGACATTTTCAACCAGCCCGAAGAGGCCTCGCTCGTCAACGACGCGCTGCTGAACGCTTACATCAACGCGGGACAGGCCGACGAGGCCTTCAAGATGGGCGCGGCGCGGCTCGCGAAGAACCCCGAAGACCTTGACCTCCTGCGCGCCCTCGCCATCGTCGCCTCGAACGAGACCATCAAGGGCAACAACGCCTTCGCCGCGCAGGGGATGCAGTACGGCGCGAAGGCCATCGAGCTGATCGAGGCCGACAAGAGGCCCGCGAACGTCGAGGAGGCGAAGTGGGCTTCGTACAAGGCCGAGGCGCTCCCGAATCTCTACCGCGCCACGGGCATCATCGCCTACAAGACGAACGACACGAACGCGGCCATCGCGCGGCTCGAGAAGGCCGTCGCGCTCAACCTGAAAGACCCCGGCGTCTATCTCGTGCTGAGCGAGCTGACCTACAACGACTACGACCGGCTGACGAAGGAGTACAACGTCGCGTCCGACGCCGAGAAGCCCGCCGCGCTCGCCCGCGCGCAGGCGGGTCTCGATAAAGTGATCGAGTCCTACGCGGCGGCTGTCGCCATGACCGAGGGCAACGCCCAATATCAGCAGGCCCATGACGCCCTCATGGGCGACTTGACTAAGTACTACAAGTTCCGCCACAACAACTCCGACGCGGGCCTTCAACAGTTGATTGACAAGTACAAGAAGCCGTAAGTAAGGGATGGAGGCGGAAGGATGAAGGATGAAGTTCGAGCAGTCTTGACTTAACTTCATCCTTCATCCTTCCGCCTCCATCCTTCATCCCTGCTTCCGCCCTTCCCGCCGCCGCCCGCCTGAGATATACTCCGCCTTCCGACAGACCTTCATCCGAACTCGCCCCGCGCCCCTTTGTCGGAATTCGCAAACGAACCTCGCTTTCAACAGCCGCGCCGCGCTCGCCGGAGCGCGGGAGAACAGGGGTACTTCCCGGAGGAGACTCACGCCATGCGAAAGACAACCAGCAGAATCTTCGTCGCCGCCATTCTCGCCTTCGTCGCGCTCGTGCCGCCGCGCACGCTCGCCGCCGACTTCAAGCGCGATGTCATCTACCAGATCGTCACCGACCGCTTCTTCGACGGCTCGACCGCGAACAACAACCCGCCGCAGTCTTCGGGCCTCTACGACTCGACCAAGACCAACTGGCGCGATTACTGGGGCGGCGACCTCGCGGGCATCCAGCAGAAGATGTCCTACCTCGCGGGCCTCGGCGTCACGGCCATCTGGATTTCGCCGCCCGTTGACAACCTGAACACGAACATCCCGGACGGCCAGGGGAACCCGACCGCCTCGTACCACGGCTACCAGGGCCGCGACTTCAAACGCATCGAGGAGCACTTCGGCAACACCTCGAACACGTGGACAGACTTCGACAACCTCGTCACAGCCGCGCACTCGAACGGCATCAAGGTCATCGTTGACTTCGCGCCCAACCACACGACGCAGGACAACGCGGGCGAGTTCGGCGCGTTCTACGACAACGGCACGTTGGTCGGCAACTACACCAACGACACCAACGGCTACTTCCACCACAACGGCAACATCTCCGACTTCAACGACCGCTACCAGCTTCAGTACTACGCGCTCTTCGACCTCTCCGATTTGAATCAGGAGAACGCCACGGTTGACGCGTACCTCAAAGCCGCCGCGCAGCAGTTCCAACAGCACGGCGTTGACGGCTTCCGCATCGACGCCGTCAAGCACGCCAATTGGGGCTGGGAGTACAGCTTCGCAAACTCCATTTACACCTACGGCGACAGCTTCCTTTTCGGCGAGTGGTTCGAGGGCAACACCTCCGACCCGCTCTACCACGACTCCTACAAGTTCGCCAACAAGAGCGGCATCTCGCTCCTCGACTTCCCCCTGAACACGGCCATCCGCGACGTGTTCGCCTCGAACGCGAACTTCTCGGAGATCGACGGCGTCATCTCGCAGGAGGCGTCGAACTTCACCTGGAAGGAAGACCTCGTCACCTTCATTGACAACCACGACATGGCGCGCTTCCTCTCGGTCAACAACAACAACAACCGTCTGCACGAGGCGATGGCCTTCGTCCTCACGTCGCGCGGCGTGCCGTGCATCTACTACGGCACCGAGCAGTATCTGCACAACGACACCGGCGGCGGCACAGACCCCTACAACCGCCCGATGATGCCCGGCTTCTCGACGACGACGACCGCCTACACGCTGACGGGCAAGCTCTCGACGCTGCGTCACAACAACCCCGCCGTGCCCTACGGCTCGATGACGCAGCGCTGGATAAACAACGACGTGTACATCTACGAGCGAAAATTCTTCGGCTCGGTCGCCCTCGTCGCCATCAACAAGAACGACACGACTGCTTACAACGTAACGGGCCTGAACACGTCGCTCCCCGCCGGCTCGTACACTGACTACCTGACGGGGCTGCTCGGCGGCTCATCAATCACGGTCACGACCGGGTCGGGCGGCAACAACCCCGTGGCCGCGTTCTCGCTCCCCGCGCACACGGTCGCCGTCTGGCAGTTCACCGAGGGCGCAGCCGCGCCGGAAGTCGGCTCAATCGGCCCGACCTCGGCGCAGCCCGGGGTCAAGGTCACAATCGGCGGCAAGAACTTCGGCGCGACGCAAGGGACGGGCAGCGTCAAGTTCGGCACCACGACCGCGACGATCAACTCGTGGTCGGACACGAAGATCGTCGCGACCGTCCCGGCGGTGACGAACGGCAGCTACAGCGTGACCGTGACGGCCAACGGCGGCGCGGTCTCGAACGGGATACAATTCACGGCGCTGACCGCGAAGCTCATCCCCGTCACCTTCACCGTCAACAACGCGACGCCGACAAGCCCGGGCGACTACATCTTCCTGACCGGCAGCACCGTCGAACTCGGCAACTGGGCGACGACCTGGGACGGCGCGGTCGGCCCCATGCTCACGCCCAACTACCCGAACTGGTTCCTGAACGTCAGCGTCCCCGCGGGACAGACGATTCAATTCAAGTTCATCAAGATCGCCGCGGGCGGCGCGGTCACTTGGGAGGCCGGCTCGAACCACTCGTACACCGTGCCGTCGAGCGGGACGGGGTTCGTCAACGTCAACTGGCAGTATTAAGAAATGATGAACGCGGAACGACGAACGATGAATTAGAAGACGCCTTCTGTTCGTCGTCACGTCGTTCCGCGTTCGCCGTGTCTCACGTGTCGTGATGGGAAAGCTTCATGCGCTGTCGGCGCTGCTGCTCGCGCTGACTTTTCACCCCGCACTTCTGGCGGCGCAGACGCCGACGGCGCAGCCACCCGCCGCCGCGGGCGACAAAGCGAAGGCGAGCGCCGAGGCGCTGAAGAAGTACGCGGGGCGGTACGAGCTTGAGACGGGCGTCATCCCCGTCTCGACGCTCGACGTGACGCTCGCCGACGGACAGCTCTGGATGAAGCCGTCGAACGTGAGGAAGCGGCGGCTCGTCCGCAAGTCGAAAGCGGCGTTCACCGACGAGATGGAGGGCACGCCCGTCACGTTCGGGCGCGACGACGAGGGCCGGATCGTCAGCCTCACCTTTCTCTACGAGGGCGAGCCTTACACCGCGCGCCGCGTCGAACTCCCGCCGCCGAGTCTGAAGGGGAACACGACGTTCCGGCTCGACGGCCATTCGGACGCTTCAATCGTCGTCCTCACGGGAACGTTCGACGAGTGGAATCAGTCGCAGCTCGTCTTCGGGCGCGAGGGCGACGCGTGGGTCTGCCGCATAGACCTCGACCCCGGCGTCTATCAGTACAAGTTCATCGTTGACGGCAACTGGCTGCTCGACCCTTCAAACCCGCAAACGGCTGAGGACGAGGCCGGCAACGTCAACAGCGTAATCGAAGTCAAGCCGAAGCCTTAAACGCCGAACGAAAAGCCGCTCGCATCACACGTCTCTGCGATTTGAGATTCGCGGGGGCGTGTCGTAGTGTGTAAGGCTTAAACTCAAAGCGAAGGAATCAACCATGAGCACGCAGCCAAACAAAATCATCTACTCGATGGTCGGCGTCAGCCGTCACTACGACAAGCGCGCCGTCCTCAAAGACATCTACCTCTCCTACTTCTACGGCGCGAAGATCGGCGTCATCGGATTGAACGGTTCGGGCAAGTCGAGCCTTCTGCGAATCATCGCGGGCGCGGACAAGGGCTTCACGGGCGAGACCGTCCTTTCGCCCGGCTACACCGTCGGCTACCTCGAACAGGAGCCGCAACTCGACGAGTCGAAGACCGTGCGCGAGACGGTCGAGGAGGCCGTCTCGGAGACGGTCGCGCTGCTCAAGGAGTTCGACGAGATCAACGCACGCTTCGGCGAAGAGATGTCGGACGAAGAGATGTCGAAGCTGCTCGAACGTCAGGGCGAGGTGCAGGAGAAGTTGGACGCTTCGGACGCGTGGGACTTGGACTCGCGCCTTGAGATGGCGCTGGACGCGCTGCGCTGCCCGCCCGGCGAGACGCCCGTCAAAGTTCTTTCGGGCGGCGAGCGACGCCGAGTCGCCTTGTGCCGCCTGCTCCTTCAGAAGCCCGACATACTCCTTCTGGACGAGCCGACGAACCACCTCGACGCCGAGTCGGTCGCGTGGTTGGAGCAGCACTTGCAGCAGTACGCGGGCACGGTCATCGCCGTCACGCACGACCGATACTTCCTCGACAACGTCGCCGGCTGGATTCTCGAACTCGACCGCGGCGAGGGCATCCCCTGGAAGGGCAACTACTCTTCGTGGCTCGAACAGAAGCAGGAGCGCCTGCGCCGCGAGGAGAAGCAGGAGAGCGAGCGCGCGAAGACTCTTGAGCGCGAGCTTGAGTGGATTCGGATGTCGCCCAAAGGCCGCCGCGCGAAGGGCAAGGCGCGCATCAACTCTTACGAGGCGCTGCTCGCCGAGCAAACGGAGCAGCGCGCCCGCGAGCTTGAGATTTACATCCCGCCGGGGCCGCGCCTCGGCTCGGTCGTCATCGAAGCCGACGGCGTGTCGAAGGCTTACGGCGACCGCCTGCTCGTCGAGGGGATGACGTTCCGCCTCCCGCCCGGCGGCATCGTCGGCGTCATCGGCCCGAACGGCGCGGGCAAGACCACACTCTTCCGCATGATCAACGGCGAGGAGAAGCCCGACGCCGGAACGATTCGCGTCGGCGAGACCGTGCAGCTCGGCTACGTTGACCAGAGCCGCACGCTCGACCCCGACAAGACGATCTGGGGGGAAATCTCCGGCGGCAGCGACACGATTCGCTTAGGCCCCCGCGAAGTCAACTCGCGCGCCTACGTCGGTCGCTTCAACTTCTCCGGCTCGGATCAACAAAAGAAGGTCGGGATGCTCTCAGGCGGCGAGCGCAACCGCGTCCACCTCGCGAAGATGTTGAAGGAGGGCGCGAACGTCCTCCTGCTCGACGAGCCGACGAACGACCTCGACGTGAACACGATGCGCGCTTTGGAAGAAGCGCTCGAAAACTTCGCGGGCTGCGCCGTCGTCATCAGCCACGACCGCTGGTTCCTCGACCGCACGGCCACGCACATCCTCGCCTTCGAGGGCGACAGCCGCGTCGTCTGGTTCGAGGGCAACTTCTCCGACTACGAAGAGGACAAGCGCGCGCGCTTGGGCGACGCCGCCACGCAGCCGCACCGCATCAAGTACCGGCAGTTGACGCGCGGGTGATGGAAGCCGCGCTGGGGTAGGGCGTACAATGCGCTCAGAGGTGAGGCCATGACGAAAGAGGTCGAAGCAGTTTACGAGGAAGGCCGCCTGCGCCCGCTCGAACCTCTCGGACTGCGCGAAGGCTCGCGACTGAAGATCATCGTCGTCACGCGCGACGACGCGGAAGTGCGGAGAACGCCCGCCGAGACGCTCGCCGAGATCGCCGCGCTCCCGCCCGAAGGCGAGGCTGACGGGTTCTCAGGCCGAGACCACGACTCAGTTCTGTACTCGCAGAAGTGACCGCATGATCTTCGTTGACACCGGCGCATGGTTCGCCGCCGCCGTGCCCTCAGACCCGGATCACCCCGCCGCATCACGCTGGCTCGCGGCCAACGCTGGGCCACTCTTGACGACTGACTACATCGTTGACGAGACGCTGACGCTCCTTCGCGCGCGAGGCGAGAGAACCCGCGCGCTCCTGATTGGCGAAGTATTCTTCGATGGGCGGTTGGCCGAAATCCACAGGCTCGACGAGTCAGACATTACGCTCTCGTGGGAAGTCTTCAAGCGGTTCGATGATAAAGGCTGGAGCTTCACCGACTGCACGAGCAAAGTCGTCATCGAACGCCTCGGCATCGTGCAAGCGTTCGCCTTCGAAACCATTTCAGGCAATTCGGGACTGTGCAAGTCGTCCCATAAAATCTGCCAAGCGCAGCCGCACCGCATCAAGTACCGGCAGTTGACGAGGGGCTGATGAGACGCGAGGACTTGGAACGCTACCTTGAGCGCGGCGACCGACTCGGATTCCAGAAGGAGACGGGAGACGCCGATTACATCGGCTGGATAATGCTCAGCAAGAACAAGCCGCACGAGCGTCACCTGTCTCTGCTCAAGCCGGGCGAGGAGCCTGGCTTCGTCGCCGAACAGGAGTACGCGCGCGTCTGCCCTTATCAAGTGTGGGTGGCCGAGTTCAGGCGCGAAGTGTACGAGAGCGGCGAGTGCGAGAGTATGGACGACTACCGGCTGAACAGGTGTTTTTACTTCCCCACGCTCGACCACGTCGAGGAGTTCGTTCGGCGGTTTGGTCACAGTCTCGAAGAGATCAAGTGGCCGATTGAGATAGATTCAAACTAGGCGAGGGAGGGTCTCGGCGGTGAAGGCGACTTGGAAAGGCGCAGTGCTGGCGGAGAGCGACGACACTGTCGTCGTCGAGGGCAATCATTACTTCCCGGCTGACTCGGTCAGGCGCGAGAACTTCCGCGAGAGCGAGACGCACACGGTCTGCCCGTGGAAGGGGACGGCGAGTTACTACGACGTGGTCGTGGGCGGCGAGGTGAACAGGGACGCGGCTTGGTACTACCCGCAGCCGAAGGACGCGGCCAGAGAGATCAAAGACCGCGTCGCCTTCTGGCGCGGCGTGAAGGTCGAGTAGCCGCGCGAGCATCAGGCGGACGAACGTATGTGTCACGAGGGTGCAATCGGATGTCGGACAGTCGCGTCGAGTCGGATGAACGGGAGACTTGAAGGATGATTGAACGGGCGAGGTTGTCGCTCACGATTCTTCTGCTGTGGCTGCTCGCCGTGCCCGCTTCGGCGCAGACCGCGACACGCGCGGGCGGCGTGCAAAGGCCGGCGCGTGGAACGTCAGCGCGGAAGCCTGCGACGCCGACGCGGAGGGCGACCGCGCCCACGCAAATCACGATCCTGCCCGCGGCGTGGCGCGCGGCGCTCGGACGCGTCAGCGCCGACTCGATGCGCGGTCATCTTTCTTTCATCTCGTCCGACCTGCTCGAAGGGCGCAAGACGCCTTCGAGCGGACTCGACATCGCCGCCGAGTACATCGCCGCGCAGTTCCGCCGCGCGGGACTCGAACCCGCGGGCGACGACGGATACTTTCAGACGGCGGATTTGACGCTCAAAGCTCCGGCACCCGCCGAGACGCCCGTCAAGGTTCGCAACGTCGCAGGGATACTTCGCGGCTCCGACCCGACGCTCAAAGAGACCTACGTCATCGTCTCGGCGCACTACGACCACCTCGGCGTGCGCGAGGGCTGCGACCGGCAGAAGGAAGACTGCATTTACAACGGCGCGAACGACGACGGTTCGGGCACCGTAGGAGTCATCGAGATGGCTTCGGCGCTCGCGAAGTTGCAGCCGCGCCCGAAGCGGAGCATTCTCTTCATCACCTTCTTCGGCGAAGAACTCGGACTGCTCGGCTCGCGCTACTACGGTCGCCACCCGCTCGTGCCTCTGGCGAAGACGGTCGCGCAGGTCAACCTCGAACAGATCGGGCGCACCGACGACAGCGAAGGGCCGCAGGTCGGCACGCTCGCCGTGACGGGATTCGGCTACTCGGACGTGGGCGCGACGCTCGTGCGCGCGGGCGACGCCGAGGGAGTGAAGGTTTACAAGCACCCGACGAACTCAGACCTTTACTTCAGTCGCAGCGACAACCAGTCGCTGGCCGACGCGGGCGTCCCGGCGCACACCGTCGGCGTCGCCTTCGAGTTCCCCGACTACCACGCCGTCGGCGACGAGTGGCCGAAGGTTGACTTCGCGAACATGGAAAAAGTCGTCCGCGCCGTCGCCGCCGCCGTGCTCATGATCGCCGACGACCCGCGCGAGCCGCGCTGGAACGAGCAGAACCCGAAGGCCGCGAAGTACGTCGAGGCGTGGAGGAAACTGCACGGGAAGTAAGGCAGAGGTCAGAGGTCGGAGGTCAGTAAAAGCATTCTGATGCGTAAGCCGACGAAGAGGCGCGGGCCGCAGCGCACGGGCAAGCACTGACCTCCGACCTCTGACCTCTGCTTTCGTCCCTGATCTTCGTCCGCTCGTCCTTCAAATCTCGCGGCTCGTCACAAAGCCCCGGCGCTTTTGTAAAAAGGCGTCGGCGTGTGCGAAACTAAACTTTACCGTCTCCCGTATTTCAGTCTCCGGCTCACAATCCGCGACCCGACGTTCGTCTCGGACGGTCAGTCAAACCCAAACTTTCTATGTTCAGGAGTGCATACCGCATGAGATTTTTCAGACTCAGAATCGGCGCTGCCGCGCTCGCCGCCTGCGCGCTCGGCCTCGCCGTGCTCGCGCAGTCGGGCGGCCACGGCTTCGACAAGTCGCGCATGGACACGGCTGTGGTGGCCTGCAACGACTTCTACAATTACGCCAACGGCAACTGGATGAAGACGACCCAGATACCCGCGGCCTTCCCTTCGTGGGGCAGCTTCAACATCCTCAACGAGAACAACCGCAACACGCTGCACGAAATTCTCGAAGAGGCGGCGAAGAATGCGACGGCCAAGTCGGGTTCGACCGAGCAGAAGATCGGCGACTTCTACTCGACCTGCATGGACGAGTCGAAGCGCGAGGCCGAGGGCGCGAAACCCTTGCAGCCGTACCTCGCGCGAATTGACAAGGTCAGGGACGCGAAGGGCGTCGAGACGGAGATCGCCTACCTCCACAAGGAGGGCATCCCCGTCCTCTTCGGCTTCGGCGCGGCGCCGGACTTCAAGAACAGTTCGATGAACATCGGCAACGCGACCCAGGGCGGGCTGTCGCTTCCGAGCCGCGACTACTACACCGACACCGACGACAAGTCGAAGCAGTTACGCGACGCCTTCGTCAAGCACGTGAGCGCGATGTTTCAACTCCTCGGCGACGCGCCCGCGCAGGCCGACGGCGAGGCGCAGACCGTGCTGGCGGTCGAGACGCGGCTCGCCGAGAACTCGCGCCGCCCGGCGGAACTCCGCGACATTGAGAAGCAGTACCACATGATGTCGGTCGCCGACCTCGACAAGCTGACGCCGCACTTTTCCTGGGAAGACTACTTCGCCGGCCTGGGGCTGCCGAAGACCTTGCAGATCAACATGCAGCACCCGGAGTTCTTCACCGCGGTGGACAAGATGCTGGTGGACGTGCCGGTCGCCGACTGGAAGACCTACATGCGCTGGCAGCTTCTGAGCGCCGCGGCGGACGCGCTCTCGTCGAAGTTCGAGACCGAGAACTTCAACTTCTACGGCAAGACCTTGCAGGGCCGGAAGGAGCAGCTCCCGCTCTGGCGTCGCTGCGTCTCCGCGACCGACAACAACCTCGGCGAGGCGCTCGGTCAGGTTTACGTCGCGCGCGCCTTCACGCCCGAAGCAAAGCGGCGGATGCAGACGATGGTCAACAACCTGCTCGCGGCCTTCCGCGACCGGCTCGAAGCCGCGAGCTGGATGAGCGACGACACGCGCAAGCAGGCGCTCGCCAAGCTCGCCGCCTTCGGCCAGAAGATCGGCTACCCCGACAAGTGGATTGACTACTCGCGCCTGAACGTCACGCGCGAGTCCTACGCGGCGAACATCATCCGCGCGAGCGAGTTCCAGCAGTGGCGCGACCTCAACAAAATCGGGAAGGCCGTTGACAAGACCGAGTGGGGCATGACTCCGCCGACGGTCAACGCCTACAACAACTGGCTCCGCAACGAGATCGTCTTCCCCGCGGGAATCCTTCAGCCGCCCTTCTTCAACCCGGCGGCGGACGACGCGATCAACTACGGCGCAATCGGCGCGGTCATCGGCCACGAGATCACGCACGGCTTCGACGACGAGGGCGCGAACTTCGACCTCGCCGGCAACCTCAAGGACTGGTGGACGCCCGCCGACAAGAAGAACTTCGAGGGCCGCGCCGACTGCATCGTCAAGCAGTTCGACGCCTTCGAGGTCGAGCCGGGCCTGCACGAGCAGGGCAAGCTCGTCAGCGGCGAGTCAATCGCCGACCTCGGCGGTCTGACGGTGGCCTATCACGCCTACGAGAAATCTCTTGAGGGCAAGCCGCGCCCCGCGGACATTGACGGCTTCACGCCGGAGCAGCGCTTCTTCTTGGGGTGGGCGCAGGTCTGGGCCGAGAAGGCGACGCCGGAGTACGAGCGTCTGATCGCGAAGAACAACGAGCACCCGCTCTCGCGCTTCCGCGTCAACGGCCCGCTCTCGAACATGCCGGAGTTCGCGCAGGCCTTCCAGTGCAAGGCCGGCGACCCGATGGTGCGCCCCGCGGATGAGCGCTGCCAGATTTGGTAAGCCCGACGGGTAAGGCAAAAGTAAAAAGGCAAAAGGCAAAAGAAGGCCGATAAAGTACGGCGCGACTCTCACCATTGGTGATGAGAGTCGCGCCATCTTTTTCTCTTCTCTTTTGCCTTTTTACTTTTGCCTTATTTCGGCCCGCGGAGAGACGAACCCGCCCCGCAAGGTGGGGAGTTCCTCGTGCGGAGGCCTGATTGGCGGCGGCTGTTGGTTCAGTGTCCGGCTGCCGCGCCCGCGGCGACGCGCGCGGCGCGCCCGGCGGGCCGAGTGGCGTGACGCGCGCAGGCGCGCGCGAGCGCCTCTTCGACGCGCGGCTCGACGCTGCACTCGGGCTTGCGGCAGACGGCGGCGAGTTCGGAGATGACGAGGTAGCGTGCGCGTTCGAGCATTCGCTGCTCGCGGAAAGATAGCGGCTTGACGTGGCTCAGGTAAGTCAGGTTCTTCAGGACTTCGGCGACCTCGAAGATGTCGCCGGTACGCATCTTCTCGGTGAACTCCTTGAAGCGATCCTTCCAGTCGGTCGCCGCGTTGTGGAAGTCGTCGGCGAGGTGCTTGAGCAGCATCTCACACTCGCCCGAAGAGATCGGGGAGCGCAAGCCTACTTCGTTTGCGTTGGCGACGGGGACTAAGACGACCGAGTTGGTCGAGGCGAGACGGAGCGTGTAGAAGGGAAGTGACGTTGCTCCGATCTGTTTCTGTTCTATCTGTTCGATGGTGCCGATGCCATGATTGGGGTAAACGACTTTCTGGCCGACTTTGAAACCCACCTCACACCTCCTGTGTTGCAAAAAACGAGGCCGCGTCGCAAAGGGTCGGGATTTGGGGAAGCCCTTGAGGTTCGCTTGCGCCGCGGCGGCGACGGTTCGTAATTTCTAACGAAAGTGTAACAAGCGCCCGGCGCGAGCGTCAAGGTTCAGCAAACGCCCGCAAGGCCGCCCGGTCTCTCTTGTCAAAATTGCAACGGAAAGCGCGAACTCGCGGCGCAAAAAAAGTTCGCCCCGCGTCCGCCGCACGAAACGGGCCGGCGCTCGAAGCCTTCACTCTCGCCGTCTTGACCTCGCGCCGTCGCCTGAGATAAAAGCGGCCCATCCGGCAGACGACCCCGCGCGAAATCCAGAACTTCAAGACGAGGAGAAGAAGAAAATGCCGACATACGTCACGCTGTTCCGCTGGACTCAGAAGGGGATCGAGAACGTGAAGGTCAGCCCGACGAGGCTCGACGCCGCGAAGGAAATTTTCAAACAGATGGGCGGCGAGCTGAAGTCATTTCACGTCCTGATGGGGCAGTACGACGCCGTCATCGTCGGCGAAGCGCCCGACGACGAGACGATGGCGCGCATCATGCTGACCGCGACCGCCCACGGCGCGATCCGCTCCGAGACGATGCGCGCCTTCACCGAAGACGAGTACCGCGAAATCATCTCGTCGCTTCCCTGAAGCCGCGCGCGCCGGGCGAGCGTCGAACCCGCGTTCGTTTTAAATTCGTCGTCAGGCATTCGTCGTCAGGCATTCTTCGCGGCGGGCAGTTCCACCGAGAAGGTCGAGCCTTGGCCGGTCGTCGAACGCACCGTCGCCTCGCCGCCGTGCGCGCGCGCGAGGTGCTTGACGATGGCGAGTCCGAGGCCGGTGCCTCCCATCTCGCGCGAGCGCGCGCGGTCAACGCGGTAGAAGCGCTCGAAGATGCGCGGCAGGTGCTCTTCGGGGATGCCGTCGCCCGTGTCGGCGACGTGGACGCGGTCGCGCCCGCCCGCGCGCTCGTGCGTGACCCTGACCTCGCCGCCCTCGCGGTTGAACTTCACGGCGTTGTCAACGAGGTTCGTCAGCATCTGCTCCAAACGCCGCGCGTCGGCATAGACGAAAACGTCCGCGCCGACATCGCTGCGGAGCGCGACGCCGCGGTCTGCCGCGCGCGCGGCGAGCGCCGTGAAGCAGTCGCCGACGAGCGGCGCGAGACGCACCTGCCTCGGCTCGACCGCGACCGTCCCCGCCTCGATTGCCGAAAGCTCAAGGATGTCGTTGATGAGGTCGCGCATCCGGTCGGCGTTGCGGCGGACTGCGGAGAGGAAGCGGCGCGCGTTCTCCGGCTCGTCGAGCGCGCCGTCTTCGAGCGTCTCGACGAAGGCGATGATGGCCGTGAGCGGCGTGCGCAGCTCGTGCGAGACGTTCGAGAGAAACTCCTGCCGGACGAGCTCCAAACGTTCGAGCCGCGTGATGTCGAAGAAGACGCCGACCGCGCCGCGCACGTCGCTGCCGTAAACGACCTCGCGCTGCCGCAAGGGGGCGACGTGCAGGTCATACGTGCGTAGGTCGTCGCCGCGCGCGGCCCCGACCTTGACCTCCGCGCGCTCGCCGCGCGCGACCGCCGCCGCGAAGGCCGAGTAGATCGCGGGGTTGCGCGTCAGGTCGCTCAGCCGCCGCGGGCTGAGCGGCGAGCCGCCGTCGTCGCGGAACACGTCGCGCGCCGAGTTGTTTAAGGCGACGACGCGCATCGCGCTGTCGATGACGACGACCGCCTCGCGCATGCTGTCCATCGTCACGTCGAGCAGCGCCGCCGCCGGCACCTCGCCCGCGACGACCGCCGCGGCCACGTTCGGCGTCGCCGCGCCCGCGCGCTCCGCGGAGGCGAGGTCGCGCCGCGCCTCTTCGTCGGACGCCGAAGCGCCGAGCAGCCGCGCGGCGGCGAACCCCGCGAGCGCGAACAGGAGCGCGGCGGCGGCGACCGCCGGACTCCAGAAGTAGAGTGCCGCGCTCGCGGCGAGGAGTGCGGTGCCAAACGTTAGAGTGATGCCCTGCCTTTGACTCATGCGTCGCGTGAAAAACTGAACGCGTTTGACGAATCGAGATTATAGTTGAGCCGCCCCGAATTTGTTATCATCACGCTGGCCGCATCGCGCGTGCGCTGCCTTCGCCGGTCGCACGGACACTCTCTCGGAATGATCGAAGGAGTGGTCTGTTCCGTGGGCAAGGTGCGATCATGCGGCGACTCAGGAACTACGGCATCTACAAAACGCCAGGCCCCGTCAGAGAAGTTTACGCGGTGTCCGCGGGCGGCGACGCATACCTGCTCTACGACCGCGAGTTCGGCGCGGCCATACCGCCGCGCTTCGAGGTGCTGCCCGACGGGAGGGTCAAAGATTGGCACGGCGACTTTACGCGCTGGACGGTAGAAGACCTCGTTGACACGGGCGAAGGCTTCGGGCGTTGACGAGAGCCGCCGCGCTCGCGCGTAGCAGTGTTGACGGGGCCGTCGCGCGCAGGCGTCGGAACTCCGTCGGAGAATTAAAGGGGCCGCGAGACTCGAAGTCCGCGGCCCCTTTCGCGCAGCCACAGTGAGCGGAATGGGTCAGGCGGGATGTGCGACGGAGTGTAAACGCGCCGGATTAATGAAGCGTTACGTTAAAGTTTCGCGATCAATAATTTTGCCTTCCCGCCGGAGAGAACTTCACTCGGAATGACTCGCAACCCACACTCCGCCGCGCGCCGCTCGACGCGTTTGATTCGTCGGTTCCGCGGAGTTATGTTTAGAGCGCGCCCGCGTTGGGACGCATTCCTTCCGCTTCAACAACATCGAGCATGGGGGTAAAAATTATGAAGCGCAAGTCATGCCTTTTGCTTGTCATCCTTCTGCTGACGCTCGCAGGGTTCTCTCAACTAAGTCACCAAAGCGTCGCCGCCGCAGCCAGCCGCGGGACAATCGCCTACGTCCGCGGCGGCGCGGAAATCCGTCTCGTCGAACCGGACGGCACGAACGACCGTCGCGTCTGGACTCTCCCGCGCCCCGAACTCGCCGCGACGATGGGCGTCACGGGCGTCGCGTGGCGGCCCGACGGCCAGTCGGTCGTCTTCGAGCGCGCCCGGCAGTTCGACGACCGGCACCCAGACCTCTGGGTGATGCGGCTCGACGGGGGAGACGCGCGGCTGCTCGTCAAAGACGGCTCAAGCCCCTCGTGGAGCCGCTGAGTGTTTACGCGCGACGCCGTTTGACTTGCCCGCCGGATTGCCGTATAGGGGTTGGCGTTTCTTTTCGCCGAAAGCCGACGATAGTTTCGGAGCCGCTTCGCGACCCGGCCTTTTTCGTCACAACGCCGCCGCGCGGAGTAGATGGTTTTTGAGTTCGCAGGCGTCCGCGCCTTCAGGAGTAATCAGATGAAACACTGTCCTACCTGTCAAAGGACATTCGACGACGAAAAGGTCTTCTGCGGCGGCGACGGCACGCGCCTCGTTTCGGACGCGCCGCCCGCCTACGCCGAGCAGCAGAGCGTGCCGCCGCAACAGCAGAGCGCGCCGCCGTCGTCATGGCCTTCGACGCCCGCCGCGTCGCCTTCACACGACTACCAGCCGCCGCAGCCCGCCGCGCCGCAGTACCAGCCGGCGCCGACGCCACAGCCGGAGTCGCAGCACGCCGCGCCGGCAGCGCACGCCGGCCCGCTCGAACGCATCCGCTGCGAGTGGTGTCAGGCGATGAACGAGGGCACGGCGCTCTCGTGCCGCGCGTGCGGCGCGCCGCTCGACATCAAGAACCTCATCAGCGAGTCGGGCTGGCGCGAGGCCCCGCGCATCAAGGACATGACCGAGATTCACTTCGGCGCGAGCACCTGCCAAGTCGAGGGCGAGATCGTGCCCGTCGCCGAGATTAATCTCGGCCCCGGCGACTCGATCTTCTTCGAGCACCACGTCATGCTCTGGAAGGACGACCGCACGCCGATGTCGGTCATGCCTTTGCAGGGCGGCATCAAACGCGCGCTCGCCGGGATGCCTTTCATCATCAGCGTCGCGCACGGGCCGGGCCGCATCGCCTTCTCGCGCGACGCGACGGGCGAGCTGGTCGTCATGCCCCTGCATCCCGGCGTCGAATTAGACGTGCGCGAGCACGCGTTCCTGCTCGCCTCGCACCACATCTCTTACTCCTACATCCGCATCAAGGGCCTGCGGAACATTCTCTTCGGCGGGCAGGGAATGTTCATGGATCGCTTCGTCACTGGCAACGAGCCGGGCTTGCTGCTGATGCACGGCTACGGCAACGTCTTCGAGCGCTACCTGCAAGCTGGCGAGAGCATCATGGTCGAGCCGGGCGCGTTTCTCTACAAGGACGCGTCGGTGACGATGAACGTCGAGACGCAGAAGCTGACGAGCGGGTTCTTCGGCGGCACGGGGATGAACCTCGCGCGCATGATCGGCCCCGGTCGCGTCGGCATCCAATCAATGTACGTCCACCACCACACCGACTGAGGAGGGCCGAAGCGATGACATACGACAACGCGGCCCAGCACGGCGGCCCCGCGCGCACGCACACCTGTCCGTGGTGCGGACTCGTCACCGACGGCACGAGTTTGAGCTGCCCCGCGTGCGGCGCTTCGATTGACGTGGGCGCAATCGTCACCGACTCCGGCTGGACGGAACTTCCGGGCCGGCGCGACATGGCGAAGCTTCAGTTCGGCAACTCCTTCTGTCAGATCGAGGGCACTTACGTTCCGGTCGCCGACTTCAACCTCGCGCCCGGCGACGGAGTTTACTCCGCGCACCACGTCCTTCTGTGGAAAGACCCGCAGGTCAACGTCAGCGCGATGTCGCTCAAGGGCGCGTGGAAGCGGCTGTTCGCGGGACTACCGCTCATCATGACGCAGGCGGTCGGCCCCGGACACATCGCCTTCTCGCAGGACTCGGCGGGCGAGGTGATCGCGCTCCCGCTGCAACCCGGACAGGCCGTTGACGTGCGCGAGCACATCTTCATGGTCGCCACGCTCAACATCACCTATGACTGGTTCTCGACCGGCATCTGGTTCAACACGCGCAACGGCGACGAGACCGAGACGCACTACCCTCTGGGTCAGTTCATGGATCGCTTCTTCGCGCCACAGACGCCGGGGCTGCTGCTGCTCCACGCCGCGGGCAACGTCTTCGTCCGGCAGATTCCCGCCGGTCATACGATCCTCGTCAAGCCGACGGCGCTGCTCTTCAAAGACCCTTCGGTTCAGATGCAACTGCACTTCGAGCACCCCGCGGGCACGATACGCTCGTGGCGTTCGTGGGGCGAGCGCTATCTCTGGCTGCGACTGTTCGGCCCCGGTCGCGTCGCCGTGCAGTCGGCCTACGCGCACCTCCACGACAACGGCAGGTCAATCACGCGCCACAGCAACGCGACGCGGCAGCAGTGGTAGTCTTAAGGATGAAGGCGGAAGGGTGAGGGATGAAAGAAAGGCTTTGTGCCTTCACTTCATCCTTCACCTTGCAGCCTTCATCCTTCGTTCCTCATCCTCTCGTCCGAGCCTTCTGTCAGTCTCGTTCTTCCTGCGCTTCCATTCACAAAAAAATAACTTGATGATTCGCGCCCGCGGGCTTTAAAGTGTCTCGCCGAAGGGCCCCGCATTAAAAACCCCTCTCATTGAATTCGGAGCACGCGCGGCTGCCGGCCATTCAAGAGCCGCGCACTAGACCGTCGCACCTCTATTCGTGTGCGCCGGGCCTCGGACTGTGCGGCCTCGGCGCGCGCGTCTGCCTTTCAGCGCCCTAACCGAATTAAAGGAGAACCCTGATGAGACGCTTACGCAACTACGGCGCGCTCGCCTGCGCGCTCGCGCTCGTCGCCGCCTTCGCCCTGCCCGGCGGCGCGCGCGCGACCACGACGACCGAGGGCTTCGAGAGCGGGACGAAGACCGCCTACGCCGCCGCCGACGTTTCGCTCGCGACCGGCTGGTGGTACTTCGACGACGCGCTTATCGGAAACCTCTCGACCGACCGCAAGACCGGCTCGGCCTCGGCGCGCATCCGCAACACCGGCTCGATCAAAACCGACTTCGACTTCGCCTCCGCCGGCACGGTCACGATCCAGCACGCGGTCTTCGGCACGGACGGCTCCTCGACGTGGGAGCTTTGGGCCTCGACGAACGGCGGGTCGAGCTACGCCAAAGTCGGCTCGACCGTCACGACCTCTTCGACCTCGCTCCAGACCGCGACCTTCACGGTCAACTCTTCGGGCGCGGTGCGCCTCTCGATTCGCAAGACCGGCGGCGGCACGAACCGAATCAACATTGACAACGTCGCCGTCAACTCCTACTCGCAGTCTCCGCCGCCCGCGGGCGAGCACCTGACGATGGGCAACCCGACGAACGCGGTCGTTGATGTCAACCAGCCGAACAACTACCTGCTCGACAAGCCGCAGTACGCCGTCGGCTACAGCCGCGACAACGGGCGGCCCAACTGGGTGAGCTGGCACCTGGATTCGACGTGGCTCGGAAGCGCGACGCGCCAGAACGATTTTCGCAACGACACGACGCTGCCCTCCGGCTGGTACCAGGTGCAGGGCACGGACTACACCGGCTCCGGCTTCGACCGCGGCCACCACTGCCCTTCGGGCGACCGCACGAACACCGTGACCGACAACTCCGCGACCTTCCTGATGACGAACATGATGCCGCAGGCACCCGACAACAATCAGGGGCCTTGGGAGGCGCTTGAGAGCTACTGCCGGACGCTGGTGAGTTCCGGCAACGAGCTTTACATCATCGCGGGCGGCACGGGTTCCGGCGGCACGGGGTCGAACGGCGGCGTGACGACGACGATTGCGAACGGCCACGTGACAGTCCCGTCGCAGACGTGGAAGGTCATCATGGTCTTGCCCGCCGGCACGAACGACGTTTCGCGCGTGACGACCTCGACGCGCACCATCGCCGTCATCATGCCGAACACGCAGGGCATCAGGAACAACACTTGGCAGCAGTACCGCGTGAGCGTGGATCAGGTCGAGGCGCTCACCGGCTACGACTTCTTCTCGAACGTTGACCCGAGCATTCAGGCCGTCATCGAGTCGAGGGTTGACAACCAGTAAAGGGCGGAAGCCGCGAAGAGACGACGAACGTGGGACGCCGGACGGCGAGCATGAAGGCGATACGGCTTCAGCTCGTCGTCCGGCGTCCCGTCTTCTCATCCGGCGTTCCGTCTTCGTCAGAAGCGCAGGATCGTGTCGAACTGAAAGCGCTTGAGCGTCCGGTTGAGCGAGCCGGGCGGCGTCGGCGCGAACGGGCCGTTGACGCCGTTCGGCGACTGCGTGAAGAAGCCCGTCAGCGTGAGCGCCACGCGCGGGTCGAGCGCGTAGCCGATGATGAAGCGGTTTATGCGCGCGTCAGTTGACCTGCCGATGTCGCTGGCGTTGAACGGCGAGAGGATCGCGTCTTTCCCGATCCGCATGAAGGTGTAGTTGAACATCACGTCGCCGCGCGTGATCCTCTCGACCGGCAGGCGAAGAACGTCCTTGCCCGCCTGAATCTCCGCCCAGTAGCCGCGCCCCTCGTCGTTCGGCAGAGCGAGGTCAGCGCCCGCCGGCCCGGCCACGACGACCGCGTGCGTCTGCGTGTTGTCAACGAAGTCGAAGAGGAGCATCAGCGGCCAGCGCTTGCTGTTCGAGATGTCGGCGCGCGCGATCAGGTCAACGAGGTTGTAGCCCGAAGAGAGACGCCCGTCGCGGTTCAAGGCGTTCGTGCTGGCGAGCAGGAGTCCGAGGTTGCCGTTGCCGGAGACGAGCAGTTCGCGCGGGATGGAAACCTGCGTCGTGACGGTGCGCGCGGGCGTCGTGCCCGACGCCGGGATGGTGACGGTGACGGGGAATTGAATGTTGGTGCCGAAGACCTGCGCGGGCGTGATGAGCTGCGTCCCCGAAAAGTAGAGGTCTGAGGCCGAGAGCTTGAACGAAAGGCTCTTCGACGGCGCGACCTCCGTTTTCAACTGCGCGCCGTAGAGCGCGAGATCGCGTCCCGCGCGTCGCGACGCGCTCAGGTCAACGTGCCCGTCCGCGCCGAGCACGAACGCCGAGTTTCGTTCGAGCACCGGCAGTTCCCACGCGACGAGCGCGAAGTTTTTAAAGGCCGAGCCTTTGAACTCGCGCGCGTAAGTTTCGCTCAAGCCTTCGACAGTGATGTCGTTGTCCCAAGTCATCTCGGTGTGCGCCCAGGGCGTGTCGAACTTGCCGGCCTGAATCTGGAAGCCGGGGAGCGCCTTCGGCTTGTAGGCGAAGTAAGCCTGGTCGAGCGCGAAGGGCTTGCGGTTGAAGAAGTCCGTGAGCGTCTGGTTGGTCGAGGTCACGTCGGGGAAACTGCCCGTGGCGAGCCGCAAGCCCCACTCGAACTCGTCCGAGATTTTGCCGTGGACGGCGAAGCGCGCGCGCAGGCGCAGGCGCTGCCGCGACGTGAGCGGGTTGCCGAGCGCGCCGGGCACGTCGCTCGAAGCGAGCGAGTTCTGCTGGCCGTAGAGAGACTCGTAGCGCAGCCGCAGGTCGCCGCTGAAGGTCATCGAGCCGAGCTGCCGCGCGACCGCCTCGCTCGTCTTCTTCGACTGCCCCTCGGCGCGCGCGACGCGTGCTTCGAGCTTCGAGTCCGGCGGCGCGTTCGCTCCCGCGGCATCGTCAGACGTGTTCTCGGCCTTCGGCGCGGCTGCCGCGGGAGCGTAGTTCGCGTCGCGGGCTGTCGCCGCCCGTTGCTGCTGCGACGCGAACAGGCGCTCGGTCTGCTCGACGCGCGAGCGCAACTCGCCGACGAGTCGCGTCTGCTCGCGGAGCGCCGCGCGCAACTCCTCGATCTCCTCGCGCTGCTCGCGCAACTCGCCGCGCATTTCCTCGACCGAGAAGAGTCCGCCGGAGACTTTCGCCTCCGGCTTCGCGGGCGTTCGCGACTCGGACTGTGAAGACTGCGCGGCGCTCGCCGGAGGCGGCGACTGCGCGCGCGCCCCGTAGGCGAGCGCGACGATGAATAGACACGCGGCTGCCGCGCGGAGAATTGTCTGGCGCATGGACTCCTCCTCAAACTTTCCTTCTGACTGAGAGCGGGGATTTCTTCGTCCTGAATCGTATATCACAAATTTCTGAACGTGAGGACAACAAAGAGAGGTCAGAGGTCGGAGGTCGGAGGTCAGTTTTTTATGTCCCGCCGCGCCGGGTGCTTTCGCAGGTGCTTTCCTGGCTCGCGGTCGCCGATGTCGGCTCCGGCTTTCACTGAACTCTGACCTCCGACCTCTTCACCTTTACGTTGTCACCCGACTGACTTGCATGTAGAATTTTGCGGCGGCGTTCTTCCTCGTCAAAAAGGATTCGCGTATGGCTCTTCTTCGCATCACGGATGCCAGCGGGCGCGAGTGGCAGTTGCCCCTCTCGGCGCAGGGCGTGTGCACCATCGGGCGCGCGCCCGACAACAGCGCCGTGCTGAACGACCCGCGCGCCTCGCGTTACCACGCACACGTCAAGTTCAGGGGCGGCGCTTATGTCATCGCCGACGGCAGCGTTGACGGCAAGCTCTCGGCCAACCACGTCTTCGTCAACGGCGAGCAGCGTCTGGAGCACGCGCTGCGCGAGGGCGACCTCGTGCAGATCGGCGCGAGCCAACTGCGGCTCGACCTCTCGGACGAGCGCAGCCGCGCGCCCGAAGCCAACTTCGACGACAAGCCGCTCGGCCACACGCAACTGCTCGTCTCCCCGAACGACGTGATCCGCGCCGCGCTCGCCTCGCGCGCGACGCCCGCCGCAACGTCAGCGCCGAGCGCCGAACTCGAAGACCTGCGCCGCAAGGCGAAGATACTCGCCATGCTCTACGAGATGTCGAAGACGCTCGGCTCGGTCTTCGACCTCGACCCGATTTTCGAGAAGGCCTGCGAAGTCATCTTCAGCGCGACGCCCGCCGACCGCGTCGTCGCCCTGCTCAAAGACGAGAACGCCGAGGGCGAAGACGACCTGAAGCTCGTCGCCATCCGCGCGCGCGACCAGAACCGAGCGACGCACGCGCTGCGCCAGCCGATTGGCCGCACCATCACCCGCAAGGTCATGCGCGAGAGGCAGGCGCTTCTCTCGCAGGACGCTGCCGCCGACTCGGAGTTCGCCGGAGTCCACTCGATAGTCGCGCAGGGCGTGCACTCGACGATCTGCGCGCCGCTCATCGCCGACACGCGCGTCCACGGCGCGCTCTACGCCGACCGGCTCGACCCGTTCACGGCGTTCACGCGCGACGACCTCGAACTCGTGAGCGCCGTCGCCGCGCAGGCCGCGGTCGCCGTCGAGAACGCGCGCTCGCACGCGCGGCTCGCCCGCGAAGAGGTCGCGCGCGCCAACTACAGCCGGTTCCTGCCGGAGTACGTCGTCAAGCAGATTCTCGACAACCCCGACTCGTTCAAGCTCGGCGGCGTCAACCAGACGCTGACCGTCCTCTTCGCCGACATCCGCGGCTTCACGCGACTGTCGGAGCACGCGCCGCCCGAGCGCGTCGTGCAGCTTTTGAACAACTACTTCACGGCGATGTCCGACATCATCTTCGCGCACGGCGGCACGCTCGACAAATACATCGGCGACGGCTTGATGGCGCTCTTCGGCGCGCCGACCGCCACGCCCGACGACGCCTGCAACGCGGTCGCCGCCGCGGTCGCGATGCAGCAGCAAATCTCGATCATCAACGAGCAGTTGCGGGCCGAAGGGCTTGCCGAGATCGCCATCGGCATCGGCCTGCACACCGGAGTCGCCACGGTCGGCTACATCGGCTCCGAGCGGCGGAGCGAGTACACGGCCATCGGCGACACGGTCAACCTCGCCGCGCGTTTGGAGCAGAACTCGCAGCCCGGACAGATTCTTCTGAGCGACGCGACGGCGCGCGCAGCCGAACGGGCCGACTGCAAGTTCAGCCCGCGCCCGCCCATCACCGTCAAGAACCGCGTCCAGCCCGTGCCCATCTTCGAGGTTGACTACGGGCAGATGCAGGCGGGCGCGGGCAACACCGGCAGCGCCGCGACGCCATTCGTCACTCACTGAGCACGGAAGACCTTTGCGACCTTCGTGAATGCCTTTGTGACCTCTGTGGTTAAAGTGAGGCCGACTTAACCACAAAGGACACGGAGGATTTCACAGAGGGCACGAAGGTCGAAGACAGTTTTATGTCAAACATGTTCACGCGAAAGCCACGCTCGCTGATGTCCTTAGAGGGACTGCGCGACCTCGTCTCCGACTCGATGGCGATTGACATCGGCTCGACCTCGGTCATCATCGCGGTGCGCGGGCGCGGAGTCGTCGTTGACGAGCCGGCGGTCGTCGCCGTCAGCAAGCTTTCGGGCGAGGCCGTCGCCTTCGGGCGCGAGGCGCACGAGATGCTGGGGCGCGAGTCGCGCGACGTGACGCTCGTCACGCCGCTCGTTGACGGCGTCGTCGCCGACTTCGAGCGCACGCTGAAGATGCTCGACCACTTCGTCCGCGCCGCGCGCAGCGGCTTCTCGCACTTCAGCCGACGCGCCGTGATGAGCGTGCTCTCCGGCATCACGCAGGTCGAGCAGCGCGCGCTCCTTTCCGCCGCGGAGCAGGCGCACATCGGTCGCGTTTACATGGTCGAGGAAGGGCTGGCGGCGGCAATCGGCGCGGGCGTCTCAATCGAAGACAAGAAGGCTTCGGCGGTCGTTGACATCGGCGGCGGGACGACCAACGTCGCCGTCGTCGCGCGCGGCATGATCGTTTACGCGCAGGCCGAGCGCGTCGGCAGCCTCGACATTGACGAAGCAATCGTCAGGCGGCTCAGGCGTCACCACGGACTCATCATCGGCGAGCCGACGGCGGAATCGTTGAAGAAGGAACTCGGCTCGGCGGTCGAGCCGGCGAACCCCGCGCTCAGCATCAGCGTCCGCGGTCGAGACGTGCAGACCGGAGCGCCGCGCGCCGCCGTCATCACGAGCGAAGAGGTCTGCGTCGCCGCGGACGCCGTCGTCCGCCGCCTGTCGCGCGTCGTCAACCGCGCGCTCGGCGAGTTGCAGCCCGAAGTCGCCGCGGACATCTACGAGCGCGGCCTGATCCTGACGGGCGGCGGCGCGCTCCTCGACGGCATGAGCGCCTTCCTCCAGCGCGAGACGAACCTCCCCGTCCGAATGCCCGACGAGCCGCGCTACGCAATCGTCAGCGGCCTCTCCCAACTCTTCGACGAGCCGCTCCTGCTCCGCCGCGTCGCCCGCAACGAACAGTCGCACCTGCTCGACGAGACCGCGTTTGAAGCATGAAAGCAGTGACGAGTGACGAGCAGGAAAGCTGTTAGCTCTTAGCTGTTGGCTTTTAGCTTTTGGTTTACTCGTCACTCGTCACTCGTCACTTGTCACTGCTGTTATGAATCTTCTGGGACTCTTCAGGCGGCAGATTCAGGTGGCGCGCGTCTCCGGCATCCCCGTGCGGATTGACTACCGCTGGTTCGTCGTCTTCGCGCTCTCGGCGTGGGTCATCGCGGCGAGCTTCCGCGCGGGGACGACCGTGACGCAGTTCGTCCAACTCGGCGAGCCGGCGGCGTGGGCGGTCGGCATCGCGACGACGTTCGCGCTCTTCCTCTCCATCTTCGGCCACGAGCTTTCGCACGCGCTGCTCGCGCGCGCCGAGGGCATCGAGAGCGACGAGATCGTCCTACACCCGTTCGGCGGGCTGACGCGTCTGCGCCGCGAACCCGACAACCCGCGCGCCGAATTTCGCATAGCCATCGCGGGGCCGAGCGCGAGCTTTCTCATCGGCGTCGCCGCGCTCGCGGGCTTCTACCTGTCGAAGCTCGCGGGCCTCGACACGCTGGCCGCGTCGCTCTCAATCGTCGGCTTCTGGAACTTCACCATCGCCGCGTCGAACCTCCTGCCCGGCTACCCGCTCGACGGCGGGCGCGTGCTGCGCGCGTTTCTCTGGAAGAAGACCGGTCAGCTCGAAGACGCGACGCGCGTCGCGAGTCTCGGCGGCCAGCTCATCGGCGGCGCGCTCATCGTCTTCGGCGTCTGGTTCTACGTTCGCATGGCCGACCCGTTCATGGGGCTGTGGCTCGCGCTCGTCGGCTTCTTCCTCTTCGACGCGGCGCGCTCGGTCGTCCGCCGCAAGAGCCTGCAAACCGCGGGCGACGCGATGACCGCGCCCCTCTCGGTCGAACCCGAAGCGACCGTCGGCCACTTCGTTGACAACTTCCTCCCGCTCCACCGGCAGGAAGCCTTCGCCGTCGCGCGCGCGCAGAGGCTCCACGGCATACTGACGCTCCGCGACCTCAAGGAACTCCCGCGCGAGCGCTGGCACACGACGCTCGTCCGCGACGTGATGCGCCCCGTCGCGCCCGACCTCTTCGTCGCGCCGCAGACCCCGCTCGACCGCGCCGAGCGCCTGATGAACGAGAACGGCGCGGGCGCGCTCGCCGTCGTCAACGGCGCGGGCGAACTCGTCGGCCTGCTGCTACGCGGTCGCATCAAGCGCCGCGTCAAATCCTAATCTCAGGCGGTATGAGAGGTGCAAAAGGGATTCGGGATGAGGAAGAAATTTGATTATCGAAAGATTCCAGATTACACGAAGTCCCGCAGGCGCTGGATTAAGCGTCCGATGCTTCAAGTCACTCTCTTTAGCGGTGAAAAACGGCAGACCGTTATCAGCCTTGTTGATTCAGGAGCGGACGATTGCCTGTTTCATTCTTCCGTAGGTGACAGGCTTGGACTTGACGTGAAAAGCGGTGAGTCTAAGAAATTCGTTGGGATTGCGGAGGGCCATCCTATCGAAGCCTTCTTTCATGACGTTGAATTGCAAGTGCAAGACTTTCCTGAACGGGTCACGATCCGGGCCGGCTTCACGGATTCTGATTGTGTAGCGGGGTTGTTAGGGCAGGAGGGCTTCTTCAAAATTTTCGCGTGACGTTTGAGGGCTGGCGCGGCTGTTTCTGGGTGGAAAATAAACATCATGCGGTGAGGGGAAGATAGCCCTTATTGAAATTCAACAACCTGAGAAGGGCTGCGTTGGGGAATCCTCTCGCCTCGGCTTCATCCATCGCCTCGTTCGCATCCTTACCGCTGCCTACAACAATCTCTTCGTCACCTTGTCGGACGATAGCGACCCACCTGTTTTCATGCTTCTCCAGCTCTCTAAGAAAAGCCAACTCTTTCTCGTTAATTGTCTCTTCCATCACACATTCCCTATTGTTATCGGGAGTCAGCCCGGCCCAGCAGGAGACGTTGTATGGACAGTGTATCTGTGAGTGCGTACAGGGTCAACGTCGAGGCAGAACGTCCGATCATGTATGATTGATTTGCGCCCGTTTTTACAGCATAATTGGCGCGGAGGCGTGCAAGCACACAAGGGTGGAGGTCGTCTATGCTGGCGGTGGTCGGCGCGCTCGTCGCCAACGCGCTGATAGCGGTGTTCAAGTTCGTCGCCGCCGGAATCACGGGTTCGTCGGGGATGATGGCCGAGGCTTTGCACTCGCTCGCCGACACGACGAACCAGATTTTCCTCCTGCTCGGCCTGAGGTTCTACCGCCGCCCCGCCTCCGAGAAGCACCCCTTCGGCCACGGCAAGGAGCGCTTCTTCTGGTCTTTCATCGCGGCCATCTTCATCTTCGGCGTCGGCGCGACCTACGCGATCTACGAGGGCGTCGTGAAGCTCTACCACCCGCACGCGCCGGAGAAGTTGGGCTGGGCCTACCTCGCGCTCGCGGTCTCGTTCGTGATGGAGGGCGTCTCGATCTCCATCGCGCTCTACCAGGAGACGGGCGAGGCGCGGCACGAGGGGATGACGTTCGCGGAGTACCTGCGCGAGTCGAAAGACCCGACCGCGAAGACCGTGCTCTTTGAAGACTCCGCGGCGCTCGTCGGAATCGTCATCGCGGCGGCGGGACTCTACCTGACCGAGCGCGGCGTGGGGCCGGGCGGCGGCGTGTACTGGGACGGACTCGCCTCAATCGCCATCGGGTGCGTGCTGGCGGTCGTGGCCTTTCTGCTCGCGCGCAGTTCGCGGGGGCTGCTGCTCGGCGAGGCGGCGACCGAGAAGGTTCGAGAGGCGATACGCCGTGCGATACTCTCGCACCCGAACGTCGTCGAGGTCGTCGAGCTTCTGACGATGCACCTCGCGCCGAAGCAGATTCTGATCAACGCGCACGTCAACTTCCGCGACGACCTCGCGACGGACGAGATCGAGCGCTCCATCCGCCAGATCGAGCGGGCGATCAGGCAGGCCGAGCCGATGGTTGACATGATCTTTCTTGAGACGGCGCGCGAGAGCGAGCCGGGGCCGGACGAGCCGATACCGCAGCACATCGGATAGCTGTTAGCTATTAGCTTTTAGGCAAGGACAGAGAAGGCCGTTGTCAGAAGCCATGAATAGTAGCCGGCAGCCAACAGTTAATAGCCAAACGCCGGAGGCTAAAAGCGAACAGCTAATAGCCAACAGCCAAAAGCTAACAGCTAACAAAGAGCAATGCTTCAGCAGACGCCGAGCCAGTATTTGGGAAGTCTTCGCGAGCCGCGCAACCTCGTGGACATCGCGCTCGTCTTCCTGCTGGTTTACGCGCTGCTGAGGCTGATCCGCGGCACGCGCGCCGCGCCGATGGCCGCAGGCATCGGCGGACTCGCGCTGCTCTACTGGACTGCCGCGCACTACGACCTCGCGACGCTCGAATTCCTCCTGCGCCCCGCGCCCGTCTATGTCGGCGTCGCGATCATCGTCCTCTTCCAGAACGAAATCCGGCAGGCGCTCATCTCCTTCGGCAACCGCTTCCGAATGCCTTTCCTGATTCGCCACCGCGGGCAGTTCGGCGAAGGAGTCTATGACGAGATCGTGCTCGCGGCAACGACGCTCGCCTCGACGAAGACCGGCGCGCTCGTCGTCGTCGAGCGCGGCGTCAACCTCCGCAACGTCATCGAGGGCGGAGTGAAGATGGACGCGGAGCTTTCTTACGACCTGCTCGTCACCATCTTCAACCCGGCGACGCCGCTGCACGACGGCGCGGTCGTCATCCGCGGCCACCGCGTCGCCGCCGCCGCGTGCTTCCTGCCCTTGACGCTCAACCCGATGCTCTCGAAAGACCTCGGCACGCGCCACCGCGCCGCCATCGGCATCACCGAAGACACCGACGCCGTCGCCGTCGTCGTCAGCGAAGAGACCGGACTCATCTCCTTCGTGCAGGCCGGCCAGATACGCCGCGGCCTCGACGCCACGCGCCTGCGCGCCGCCATTCTCGACGCGCTCGAACCACGCGCGCGCAAGAACGGTGCGGAAGCGGAGAAGGCGGACGAGGGTGAGAAAACAGAGGTCAGAGGTCAGAGGTTAGAGGTCAGTGAAAAGACGACGACTAACCTCTGATCCCTGACCTCAGACTTCCGACCTCTGACTTCTGAAGTTGTGAACGATGGCTCTTGAGTCGCTGAAAAAGGGGGACGAGTCGCGCGGCGCGCGTCGTTGGCTGCGCGAGTTCTTCCTCGAAGACTGGACGCTGAAGGTTCTCGCCTTCGTCATCACGCTCGGCCTGTGGTACGCCGTGACGACGCAGCGCGCGCCCGCGACGATGAGGCTGCGCGCGGTGCAGCTCGACTTCATCCTCCCGGAGAACGTGCAGATCGGCAACGACCCGGTTGACGAGGTTGACGTGACCTTGGAAGGCAGCCAGAGCAAGCTC
>Ga0070740_10001343_pt1 | contig 34869 bp, 31 predicted proteins | sample Coa_R2_FD_67286 | JGI IMG/M metagenome (GOLD analysis project Ga0070740, IMG submission 67286) | Surface soil microbial communities from Centralia Pennsylvania, which are recovering from an underground coalmine fire - Coalmine... | ecosystem: Environmental > Terrestrial > Soil > Unclassified ...
GCCGATGAAACCGAGCGGCAAGGCCTGCTTAATGTCTTCCTGCTGGAAAAGGCGCTTTACGAAATCGACTACGAATTGACCAACCGCCCTTCGTGGTCGCACATCCCGATCGAGGCCACTCTTCGTATTCTGCGTGAGCGAGGAGTGATCGGGCCGTGACCGACCTTTCTGCCGCCGCGCGCGAAATTATCGCCGGTCGCCACGCCGACCCGTTCCGCTATCTCGGGCCGCACACCGAAAACGACGAAACCGTGGTGCGCGTTTATCTGCCCGAGGCACAGCGCGTGGTTGCGGTGGGCGAGAAGGGCGAGCGCGAGCTGCCGCGCATCGACGCTGCGGGATTGTTCGCGGGTCCCTTTGACGATCCTCGCTATCGGCTGCGCGCGCAATTCGGCGACAAAGAAGTTGAGATCGAAGACGCGTATCGGTTCCCACCGCTGCTCAGCGATTACGATCTTTACCTCCTCGGCGAAGGCAGTCACTTCCGCCTGTACGAAAAGCTCGGCGCCCATCCGATGACCTTGGACGGCGTCCCGGGTGTCGGATTCATTGTCTGGGCGCCCAATGCGCAGCGCGTCAGCGTGGTCGGCGACTTCAATTTCTGGGACGGCCGCCGCCACGCCATGCGGGTTCGCGGTAACGGGTATTGGGAGATTTTCGTGCCCGGCGCCCGCGCCGATGACAAGTACAAATATGAGATCGTCACGCGCGACGGCCGCCTGCTGCCGCTGAAATCGGACCCCATTGCGTTCAGCAGCGAGATGCGGCCCGCCACAGCTTCGGTCGTCGTCGACGAAAAGAACATCCCGCGGCCGGCGCCTTTGCGCGACAATATCAACGCGCTCGATCAGCCGATCTCCATTTATGAGGTCCATCTCGGTTCGTGGCGCCGCAAGGGAGAGCACGGCCAGTATTGGCTCACCTATCGTGAGCTCGCCGAACAACTGCCGAGCTACGCGGTCGAGATGGGCTTTACCCATGTCGAATTGCTGCCTATCGCGGAGCATCCGTTCGACGGCTCCTGGGGCTACCAGCCGACCGGCCTGTTTGCCCCCACCAGCCGCTTCGGCTCGCCCGCCGAATTCGCAATGCTCGTCGATGCGCTGCATAAAGCCGGGCTTGGCGTGCTGCTGGATTGGGTGCCCGGGCATTTTCCCGACGACCCGCACGGGCTGGCGCGATTCGACGGCACCGCGCTCTACGAGCACGCCGACCCACGCCAAGGCCGGCATCTCGATTGGGGCACGATGATCTACAACTACGGGCGCGTGGAGGTATCCAACTTCCTGCTGGCAAACGCGCTGTTCTGGCTCGATCGTTATCGCGTCGACGGCCTACGCGTCGATGCGGTCGCGTCGATGCTCTATCTCGACTACAGCCGGCCGGCCGGCGGCTGGGTGCCGAACAAATACGGCGGCCGCGAGAATATCGACGCCATCGCATTCTTGCGCCACGCCAACACCGAGGTCTTCCGTCAATATCCGCACGCCACGACAGCAGCCGAAGAATCAACCGCTTGGCCAATGGTGTCGCGGCCAGTCGATTGGGGCGGGCTCGGATTCGGCTACAAGTGGAATATGGGATGGATGCACGACACCTTGGACTACATCTCCAAAGACCCGATCTACCGCCGCTATCATCACGGCAATATCCTGTTCGGGCTGCATTACGCGTTCTTCGAGAACTTCATTCTGCCGCTGTCACATGACGAGGTCGTACACGGAAAGCGTTCTATTTTCGGCCGCATGCCCGGCGATCGCTGGCAGCGCTTCGCCAATCTGCGCGCCTACTACAGCTTTATGTTCGGACATCCCGGCAAGAAGCTGCTGTTCATGGGCAGCGAATTCGCCCAGCCGGACGAATGGAATCACGACGTCAGTTTGCCTTGGCATCTCACGCAGTACGACGAGCACGCCGGCATTCAACGACTCGTGCGCGACCTCAATAGGCTCTATCGCGAGATACCGGCGCTGCATGCGCTCGACTGCGACGCCGCCGGCTTTGAATGGCTGGTGGCCGACGACGCCAGCCATTCGACCTTCGCCTGGCTGCGCAAGGGCAAGAACGAGACGGACCGCTGCCTCGTCATCGTGAATTTTACCCCGGAAGTCCTGCGCGATTATCGCGTGCGGGTGCCGTATGCCGGCCGCTGGCGCGAAGTGCTCAATTCGGATGCCGCAATCTATGGCGGCGGCAATGTCGGGAACGCGGGGGGCGTTTCCACAGTTGTGACGCGTGACAGCCCGGAGCTTCATCTTGTCGTCCCACCCCTTGCTGCCGTCTTTTTCGTTCCTGAGATCGGGTAACGGCAAGGTCACGGCGGGCGTACCCTATCCCTTGGGCGCCACATGGGACGGCCGCGGCACCAATTTTGCGCTGTTCTCCGCGAACGCCACAAAGGTCGAACTCTGCCTCTTCGACCGCTCCGGCCGCCGCGAGACAAGGCGCATCGTTCTGCCCGAGCGTAGTGAGGACGTGTGGCACGCCTATTTGTCCGATGTCGCTCCCGGCCAGTTGTATGGCTATCGCGTCCACGGGCCCTACGATCCCAACGCCGGTCACCGATTCAATCCCAACAAGCTGCTGATCGATCCATACAGCAAGCGGCTGGCCGGCCACTTTGTCTGGACGGATGCACACTTCGCCTACCGTACCGGCCACAAGAGCGAGGATCTGTCGTTCGACAAGCGCGACAACGCGCGCAGCACCTACAAGTCGGCGGTGGTGGACGTCGCGCATACCTGGCCGCACGAGCGGCGCGCGCAAACGGACTGGGAAAGTACCATCATCTACGAGGCCCATGTCAAAGGGCTCACGCAAAAGCGCGAAGATCTGCCGGCGGAGATGCGCGGCACTTATCGCGGACTGACCGAGCCGGCAATGATCGCGCACCTGCGCCGGCTCGGCGTGACTGCCGTCGAACTCCTGCCTATCCACGCTTATGTCGACGACCGCTATCTGATCGACAAGGGCCTGCGCAATTACTGGGGTTACAATACGCTCAGTTTCTTCGCGCCGGACAGCCACTACTCCCCGAACAATTCGATCAACGATTTTCGCGCCACCGTGGCCGCGCTGCATGATGCCGGAATCGAGGTCATTCTCGACGTCGTCTACAATCACACCTGCGAAGGCAACCATCTCGGCCCGACGCTGTGCTATCGCGGGATCGACAATGCCTCATATTATTGGCTCGTGCCCGATCAGCCGCGCTACTACGAAAACTTCACCGGCACGGGCAACGCGCTAAAGCTTGCGCACCCGCGCGTGCTGCAAATGGTGATGGACTCGTTGCGGCTGTGGGTCGAAACCTTCCACGTGGATGGATTTCGCTTCGACCTCGCCAGCACCCTCGGCCGCATGCCGGCTTTCGACCGCAATGCGCCCTTCTTCGCCGCCATCCGCCAGGATCCGGTCTTGTGCAACGTTAAGCTGATCGCGGAGCCGTGGGATATCGGCGAAGGAGGCTACCAGCTCGGCGGCTTTCCCAGCGGCTGGTCGGAGTGGAACGATGTCTACCGCAAGAGCATGCGACGCTTTTGGCGCGGCGAGGAAAACATCATCGGCGACGTTGCCCATGCGATGACCGCCTCCGCCGCGCAATTCCAGCATGACGATCGAAACCCGCGCTCGAGCATCAATCACGTCACTGTCCATGACGGTTTTACGCTCGCCGACTGGGCGAGCTACGAGCACAAGCACAACGAAGCCAACGGTGAGGACAACCGCGACGGGTCCGACGACAATCTGAGCACCAATTGCGGCGCCGAAGGCGCAACGGACGACAAAAATATCGTCATGCTGCGCCGGCGCCTGCGCCGCAACCAGCTCGCCTGCCTTTTTCTCGCGCAGGGCGTGCCGCTGTTGCTCGCCGGCGACGAGGTTGCCAACAGTCAGGGCGGCAACAACAATGCCTATTGTCAGGACAACGAAACCGGCTGGGTCGACTGGTCGAAGTCCGACAGCGAGGACGACCTCACCGATTTCGTCGGCGAACTATCGCGGCTGCGCCGCGAGTTTCCGCAACTCCGCCCGCGTCATTGGCTCAACGGCCGCAAAGCCGACAACGTCTACGACGTGAAATGGCTGCGCCCTGACGCCGTGGAAATGAGCGCAGAAGATTGGAATTTCGGTCCAGCGCGCTTTTTGTCTTATGTGCTCGCCGCGCAGAGTGAGGACGGCAAGCCGCTGTTCATTGTGCTCAACGGAGCCGACGAGGCGCTGGAAGTCGCCTTCCCCGAATGGACCGGCGTACGCGTCTGGCAATGCCTGCTCGACACCTCGGACACGCCCGGCGATGTCGAAACCGCGCCCGGCGCCAAGCGAAGCGTGCAAGCGCGCTGCGTCTTGGCTTTTGCAGGCGAGCCGTGACCCAATTTGGTCCGCAGCTATCAGACCGCGGCGTCACCTTTCGGCTGTGGGCACCGGCTGCACGCGATGTGCAACTCATGCTCGACCGAGCCTTGCCGATGCGCGGGCACGACGGCTGGTTCACGCTGCACGTGGCAGGCGCCAGAGCGGGCGTGCGTTACCGCTTCCTTGTTGATGGTGACCTCGAAATTCCCGATCCCGCCTCGCATTTCCAGCCCGAGGACGTGAGCGGTCCAAGCGAAGTCATCGACCACTTGGCCTACCGATGGGAAACGCAGGACTGGAGAGGCCTGCCTTGGGAACGCGCCGTTTTTCTCGAAGCGCATGTCGGTACCTTTACGCGCCAGGGGAATTTCAGCGCGACGATCGGCAAACTCGATCATCTCGTGCAGACCGGCATTAGCGCACTCGAATTGATGCCGCTCGCGGATTTTCCCGGCCGCTGGAACTGGGGCTACGACGGCGTGCTGCTCTATGCGCCGGACAGCAGTTACGGCCGCCCGGAAGACCTCAAAAGGCTGATCGACGCTGCACATGCCCGCGGGCTTATGGTGTTTCTTGATGTCGTCTACAATCACTTCGGGCCGGAAGGGAATTATCTTCCTCGCATCGCACCCGCGTTCTTTTCGGAAGCGCACCACACCCCTTGGGGCGCGGCGATCGATTACCGCATTCCGGAAGTGCGCGCCTTCGTCATCGAGAACGCCCTGCACTGGCTTCGCGACTACCGTTTCGATGGACTAAGGCTCGATGCGGTCCACGCTATCGTCGAGCCGGGCGAGCCGCATATTCTCGCCGACTTGGCGGCCGCGGTCCACGACTTTGCCGCCGCCAGCGGACGCCACATCCATCTGGTGCTGGAAAATGACGACAATGCCACGCGCTTTCTCGCGCCTGGCGGCGGCTACCGCGCGCAATGGAACGACGACTACCATCACGCCTGGCACGTGCTATTGACCGGCGAGAGCGCCGGTTACTATCGCGATTACCAAGACGCGCCTCGCCGAGTCACGCGCGCGCTGGCCGAAGGGTTCTCCTATCAGGGCGAGCCGTCGCCGCATCGCGGCGGCAAGACGCGCGGCTCGCCAAGCGCCGAGCTTCCGCGCGCGGACTTCGTCAACTTCCTGCAGAACCACGACCAGATCGGCAATCGTCCGCTCGGTGAGCGCCTGACCGAGCTTGCCAAGCCGGAAGCGCTGACGGCGGCGTTCACCGTGTTGCTTCTCCAGCCCGGCCCGCCTTTATTGTTTATGGGCGATGAATGGGGCTCGCGGCGGCGGTTTCCATTCTTCTGCGATTTCACCGGCGAGCTTGCCGAGGCCGTGCGCAACGGGCGCAAGCGAGAATTCGCCGAGGCCTATGCAACGCATGGCGATGAAATCCCCGACCCGCTCTCCGAGCAGACGCGCAACAACGCCGTTCTGGACTGGGATGCCTTGCGAACTGCCGCAGCCGTGGAGCGGCTTGAGCTGACGCGGACCCTCCTCGCAGTACGGCAGCGCTTTATCGTTCCTCTGCTGCCGGCGATGAGCCGTGCCGGAACCGCAAGTTTCGACAATGACGTTCTTCACGCTTACTGGCCGAGCGGCGACCGGTCGCTGACGCTGATTGCAAACCTGTCGGACGGACGAAAGCCAAATCCGGCGACGGATTGGGGCATGCCGTTTTGGGGCGATGCGCCGGGGCGTGAATTGCCGCCGTGGAGCGTCTACGCCGGCGTCGGTGCCCGCTGATGCGACCCGCAATACCCCGGGCCACCTACCGCGTTCAGCTGACCAAAGCGTTCGGCTTTGACGAGGCCGCCGCCATCGTTCCCTATCTCAAGGCGCTCGGGATCACGCACCTCTATGCGTCACCGTTTCTCAAAGCGCGCCCCGGCAGCACGCACGGCTACGATGTTGTCGACCACGACCGCTTCAACCCAGAGCTTGGCGGCGAAGAGGGATTTTCGCGCCTGAGCGCCGCGTTGAAACAACACGACATCGGGTTGATTCTCGATTTCGTACCCAATCACATGGGCGTCGGTCAGGCCGATAATGCCTGGTGGCTCGACGTTCTCGAGTGGGGGCAAAAGTCGCCTTATGCCATCGCATTCGACATCGATTGGGAGGCGCTGCCTTATCGCCGGCATCCCGGTGTCCTCATTCCGATTCTCGGGCGGCCTTACGGCGAAGCGCTGCAGGCCGGCGAGATCGTGCTGCGTTACGATGGCGGCGCCGGCAGTTTCGCGGCTTGGTATTTCGGCCACAAAATGCCGATCAATCCGCAGCGCTACGGCGAGATGTTACGCACGATTGTTGCAACGGCGGGCGCCGCCGATACCGAGACGGGCCGCGCGTTGCTCTCTCTCGCCGACGACTATCCGGGCCCGGCTGCACCGTCCTACCGGCAAGCACCGGAGCTCAAGCGCCGTCTCGCGCAAATTGCCGGCGCCGCCGAGATCATTGAGACAGGCCTGGCCGCCTATCGCAGCGATCACGAGGCGGGAGCTGCCGCGCTGCATCGGTTGCTCGAGCGACAGCACTACCGCATCGCCTATTGGCGTGTGGCGGTGTCGGCAGTGAATTATCGCCGTTTCTTCGACATCAGCGATCTCGCCGGCTTGCGCGTGGAGCACGTCGCGGTGTTTCGCGCCATTCATTCCCTGGTGGCCCGCTTGATTGCCGCCGACGAACTGCAAGGCCTGCGGCTCGACCACATCGACGGGCTGCGCGACCCCGCGCAATATACGCGGCGGCTCAAGCAGCTCGTCGGCAAGCAGCGAGGACAATCCCGCGGACGAAGACCGTTCTACATCGTCGTCGAGAAGATTCTTGCCGACGGCGAGACGATGCCGGCATTGCCCGGTATTGCCGGGACCACCGGCTATGAATCGCTGAACATCATCACGCGCATCCTGATCGACGGCAAAGGGCTTTCGCCGCTGGAACGCACCTGGCGCGATTTCACCGGTGAGCGCGCGGATTTCACTGCTATTCTCGAAGCGTGCAAGCGGCACGTGATCGAAGCAATGCTGGCGAGCGAATTCACCGTGCTCACGCGCGCGCTGGCGCGCATTGCCGCCGGGCACTTCTCTACCCGCGACATCACCCTCGACCGTCTGCGCGCGGCCTTGCAGCTCTACGTCCTCGAATTTCCCGTCTACCGCACTTACGTCACCACGGCAGGTGCATCGACCGGCGATCGCCGCATGATTGAGGAGACAATCAAGCGCGCACGTACGCGCTGGAGCGGACCAGACCCGCAGATTTTCGATTTTCTGCGCGATGCCATTACCGTCGATCTTGCCGGCAATGCGGGTTACAGCGCCCCGCGGGTGCGCAACTTTTCGTTGAAGCTGCAGCAGTTTACCGGCCCATTGATGGCCAAGGCATTGGAGGACACCGCCTTTTACCGTTACCACCGCCTGTTGGCCCTGAACGAAGTCGGCGGCAACCCGTCGACTTCCGCTCTGACCCTGCAGGAATTCCACATTCATCAAGAAGATCGCGTGCAAACCGCGCCGCACGGGCTGACCGCAACCGCAACGCATGACACCAAGCGCGGCGAGGACGCGCGCGCGCGCATCATGGCACTCTCCGAGTTCGCCGATGAATGGGATTCCGCCGTACGCCAGTGGCGCGACGCCAACGCTGGCCTCGTCAGCCGCATCGAAGGCAACCGGGCGCCCTCGGCGCCGCATGAATACATGCTCTACCAAGCCCTCATTGGTGCCTGGCCAGGCGCAATCGACCGCGCTTTCGTCGATCGCATGAAGGCCTACGCGGTCAAAGCCGCTCGTGAGGGCAAACAGCAGACGAGTTGGACGAACGTCAATGAAGCCTATGAGGCTGCACTGCAAGCGTTTGTCGGCAGACTCCTCGATCCCTCGATTTCCGGACGCTTCCTTGCGTTATTCGCCGAATTCGCCGAGCGTGCCACGTTGCTCGGCGCGCTCAACGGCCTGTCGCAACTCGCGCTCAAAGCAATGTTGCCGGGCGTGCCTGATTTCTACCAGGGCAGCGAATTATGGGACCTGTCGCTGGTCGACCCGGACAACCGGCGTCCCGTCGACTTCTTCGCCCGCCAGAAAGACCTGACCGAGAATCCCGATTGGGGCTCGCTCGCCAACCGATGGCAAAATGGGCGGATCAAGCTTGCCTTGATGTGCGGATTGTTACGCATCCGCCGCGACTTTGCCGACGTGTTCGAGGGCGGTACCTACGAGTCAATCGCCACGTCCGGGCCGCATGCCGAGCACGTGATCGCGTTTGCGCGTGCCTTTAAGCGCGAGCGTCTGATCATTGCCGTTGGCCGGCACTTTGGCGCGCTGACTGCGCGCGGACGGCAATGGCCGTCCGGCTGGAACGGCAACTTGGCCTTGCCCCCGGGCCGCTACCAAGCTCTCATCGGCGCTGCACGCGAGTACGACGATGGGCCTGAGCTTGGCGCGCTCTTTCGCACAATTTCGGTCGCCGTGCTGCGGCGCGCGTGAGCTATCTCTTCGGATAGCTCGCGATCATGTCGAGCTCGACTCGCGCTCCGGGGGTCGAGAGCTGGTTGACGCAGACCGTGGTCGATGCCGGCGTCCAATCGCCGAAATACTCCGCCATGGCCGCGACCATGCCGTCCATGTCGCGCATGTCGGTCAGATATTTCGTTACCTTGATGATGTCGGTCCAAGCGAGCCCCTCATGATCGAGGATGCTTTTGATGTTTTCCATGGCAAGCCGCGTCTGCGCCTCAATGCTCACCGGATGATTGTGCTCGCTGAGCACGTGCGGATGCTTGTGATAGAGCGGCGACGGTGTCGCACCGGAAATGAAAAGCAGGTCGCCCGGAGCGCTGACGCGGATCGCCGGCGCGTAAGGCATGTCCGGCTTTCGCGCGGGCAATGTCTGGATCTCTTCCAGGGCGGGATTGGTCGGAGATGTTTTGAACGCAGGAGAACGAGTCGACATGACGTGATGACCGGCCGGCTTATAGCGGCAAGGCATAGGATCATTTACCTTTAGTGATCCGTTTGCGCGTCGTCAACCGTTCTGCCGAAGGGCGGAACCACCGTCTTTTTCGATTGCTGGCGTGAACCCAAATGCACTATTGGTACTCTAATCAGCGTTAGCTGAGATCGTGCTGGAGTTCTCATGTCCGCACTCGCTTCCCGCCGCATCTGGCTTAGCGTCCTGACCGCCGCCGCGCTTGGCGCTGCCACTGTGCCGGCCTCCGCTGGACCGTTTTCAGGACTGGAGGGCGCATGGAGCGGCAGCGGCCAGATTTCGCTCGAAAACGGCGCCAAGGAACGGATTCGTTGCCGCGCCAACTACTCGGTCGGCAATGGCGGCAACACCTTGCAGCAGTCGCTGCGTTGCGCCAGCGACAGCTATAACTTCGAGCTGCGCAGCGATGTCGAAAGCCATGACGGGCGCATCAGCGGCAACTGGGTCGAAAGCACCCGCAATGTCGGCGGCACCTTGAGCGGCAGCGCCCGGCATGGCCGAATCGAGGTTTCGGTCGAAAGCCCCTCATTCAATGCCGCACTCACATTGAGCTCGCACGGCAACCGCCAATCCGTCACCATCCGTTCGTCGGGCGGGCAGCTCACCGGCGCCTCGATTACCCTGGAGCGCCGAGGTTAAACGGCGGGCTTACCTTCTCCGCGCAGCCGGCGCGCCACAATCCGTAAAAATGTGATGGTCGGCCGCAGGATCGTCAAATCCGCGGTGAGCGCGGCCAGCATGGCCAAGGCGCTCAGCCAGCCGAACAGCCGCAACGACGGCAAGTCGGAAACGACGGTGACCGCAAGGCCGCAGGCAAGCACGATCGAGGTCAGGATCAGCGGCGGACCCATCAGAATTGTCGCCCGCTCGACGGCGGCGCCAGGCGGATCGTTTGGCTTTTCCTCGCGCCCCATGCGGTTGAGAAAATGAATGGTGGCGCTCAAGCCCAGTCCGAACGACACGATGAGCGCGACGATGCTCGCAAACTGCAGGCCCTTGCCCAGCAGCATCAGCACGACGCCTGAAAGGAAGATCGGGAATACCGCGGGCATGATGCTCGCCAACATCACGATGAACGAGCGGAAGGCGAGCCCGATGAAGGCGGCAACAAAGACGACCTCGCCCGTCAGCCCCCAATTCAAACGTGCGATCATGGCGGCGCTGCTTCGCGCCGCGACTGCCGACAGCCCGGTCACCGATATCTGATAGCCCGGATGGCGCGCACGCACGGCATTCAACGTTTCGTCAAGATGATTGATGGCCGGGAGAATCTGACTCGCATCGATGTCGGGCACGCGCCCCTGCACAATGGCGGCGTCGTGATGCGGTGCGATGAAGCGGTCGATGACTTGCTTGGGGAGGATGTCGACATACTGCTTGAGAGTTTCCACGTCGTTGCTGCCGGTTTGCGCCAGCCAGCGCTGCAGCGTGGCGAGCGACCAGACGTTGCCGACGCCGGCTTGCTTCTCGACCGCGGTCTGCACGTCGTCGATGACCGCAAGCGTCTGTGGATCGTAGAGTGACGCGCCTTGCGGGAACTGGATCAACACGTCGATCGGATTGGCGCCGTGCAGCTTGGCGTCGATCGCATTGCCCGCCTGCACCGCCTGCTCGCGGTCGGGCAATTGGTCGGCCAGCCGATAGCGCGCCGGAAGTTGCGCGTAAATGACGCCAAGTCCGGTAATGATCGCCGCGCTGATGATAGTGTAAAGAAGCGGCCGGCTGACCATCTTACCGGCGATCCAGGCGCAAAAGCGCCGCAGCCAGTTCACCGCGCGATCGGTGCTGGGCGGCAGCGTATCCGGGTTCGCCTCCTCGCGAACCAGCAGCATACCGAGCGGGGGCGCCAACATGAGCACCGCGGCGAGCGCGATGACCGTTGCCGTCAGGCCCGCCTCTCCGAAAGTACGGATGAGATCGGATTCGGAAAATTGCAACACGATGAACGATAGCGCGGCCGTCGCGTGCGTAAGCACGCAAGCGGGACCGACGACAAGAATGGCGCGGCGAAATGCTTCCGCCTTACCCTCGCCGCGCAATATGGCGGCGCGCGCGGCGAACGTAAGCTGCATCGAATCGGAAAAGCTGATCACCATGATGAGCGGCGTCATCACGTTGAGGAACATATTGAGGCGGAAGCCGAACCACCCGAGCGCGCCGAGGGCGAGCAGGATCGCAAACAGAGGCGGTGCCGCCGCAACCACCATGAACGAGAGGCGGCGGAAGAACATGATCGCGATCAAGCACCCTGCTACCAGGCCGAATGAATTGTAGATCAGTCGGTCGCGCTGCACTGCGTTACGCAGCTCGAGTTGGATCACAGGGACGCCGGTCAGCTCCGCCTTGACCGGCGCGCCGGTGAGGTCATCCTGGACCGTTTTGCGAATCTCGCCGATGACGCGGCCGAGCTCGTTGCTGTGGACGATCGACGGCTCGAGCGCGAGCACGATGAGCGTCAGCGTCCCGTCATTCGACAGCAATTTGCCGCGAATGATTTCGTTCGAGCGGATGCGTTGGACCAGGGCGTCATAGGCCGCGCCGGTGGGCAGCTCTTCAGGGAACAAGGCCGCCGGGATCTGTCCGTTCTGCGGCGGCTGGCGCGCCGAGAACATCGAAATCAAGCCGCGGACGCCGTCAATCAATTGCAGATCGGTAACCGCGTCGCGCAGTTTCGCCAGCGAGTCTCGCGCGAGCAGCTGTTGCCCGCTCACCGCGATCAAGACGTCGAATTCCGTCGAGGGAAAACGCCGCGTCTCGTATTCGTAGGTCTTGAATTGCGGCGTGTCGGAGCGGAACAGCTGGCTCAGCGAATCGTCGACCTGGATGCGAGCAACTCCGAAACCGCCGACGATGGAGAGCAAAATCACCACTGCGATGACGACAAATGGGTGCCGCAGGGCCAGCAGCCCCAGCCGTTCTACCCCGAATGTGATGGGAGTCCGGGAACCTTCCATCATGCGCAGCTTCCTTCGGTTGACGTGTGCGGAAGCTCCGCAATCTCGTTCATGCGATTACGGCAGGCCGCTGGCGGAGAGGGAGGGATTCGAACCCCCGATACGGTTACCCGTATGCCGCATTTCGAGTGCGGTGCATTCAACCACTCTGCCACCTCTCCCGGAGCCCAAAAGGCCTGAAAAAGCCCGACTTGGACGGCGGCTATCTAACCAAGCTGGCGGAGACAGACAAGGGCGCGCCGGTGTATATAGTGTCCGGCCGGACGGCAAACGCGCCGATCATCGACATGACCATGCTCGGGACACTGCGCTCCAATCGTATCCGCGAAGACTTGCGCGGCGTGCTGCTCGCGGTGGCGTTGGTTGCCGCAGCCACGGCTTTTCTCATCCTTGTGACCGCGACCACGGGGCTCAGCCATGGCTCGGTGATCTATCTCGTGCCGGTGCTGATCGCTGCCACACGGTGGGGCATCGTGCCGGCAATCGTCGCCGCCATTCTCGGCGTCATCGCCTCGGCGTACTTTTTTTATCCGCCGCTCTACAGCTTTCGCATCACCGATCCGCATGAAGTCATCAACCTTATCCTGTTCGTCATCGTCGCCGTCGTTGTGAGCCAGCTCGCCACGCGACTGAAACAGCAATTGGAGCTTACCCGGCAGCGCGAGATCGACATGCGCGACCTTTACGCCTTTTCGCGCCGGCTCGCGGTCGCTTTCGACGTGTCGGACATCCATTCCGCGATCGAAGACCACCTTGCCAATGTCGTCCAGCGCAAGGTGGCGCTATTCGCGAGCGCGCGCGAAGCCGCAAACAGCAGCGGTCGTCACGCCGGTCTCACGGTTCCCTCTGAAGTTCTCGCCAAGGTGACCGAGGCTGCATCCGGCGGCGGCCACGCCAATGGCCTCACCGTGGTCGCCGACAATGGCGAAGTGTGGCTGGTGCGCGCAGTGTCTCCCGCCAATCTCGAGTTCGGCGTGATCGCCATCAATTTCGGCCGAGAATCGCAGGAGCGCACCGACGAATTGCGCAACCGGGTCGAAGCGGTGTTGGCCGACGCCACGGCGACATTAGAGCGGCTGGGCGTCGCCCACGCCATCAGCGAAGCGCGCATGCGCGCGCAAACCGACCAATTGCGCGAGGCGCTGATCGGCTCGGTGAGCCACGAGCTGCGCACCCCACTCGCCTCGATCCTCGGCGCCGCCACGGTGTTGAGCGCAGCCCCCGCGCTCGCCCAGGAAAAGAAGCTCAAAGCGCTTGCCCATGACGTGCGCGACGAGGCCGAGCGGCTCAACAACGACATCCAGAACCTCATCGACGCGACGCGCATCAGCAGCGACGGCATCAAGCCCCACATCGAGTGGGCCGACCCCGAGGATATCGTCACTTCGGCGATCGATCGTTGCCGCTATCGTCTGAGCGAGCGGCGACTTGTGCTGGACTTGTCCGACGACCTTCCGCTGGTGCGCGTCGATCCTGTGCTGGTGCAGCAGGCCCTGGTGCAGATCTTCGACAACGCGGTGAAGTATTCCCCGCCGCAGTCGCGCATCACCGTTTCGGCGCGCGCCGAGGACGGCCGCCTCATCCTCAGCATTGCCGACGAGGGAGCTGGAATCACCGCGGAAGAGCAAACGCGCATCTGGGACCGCTTTGTGCGCGGACAACGCCATACGGCCACGACCAGCGGCTCCGGCCTCGGGCTGTGGATCGCCAGCGCCTTTGTCGCCGCCAACGGCGGCAAGATCAGTGCCGTAAGCGACGGCCCCGGCCGTGGCACGACGGTGGCGATTGCGCTGCCGGTGACGCAAGACGCCGTTCCGCAACTGGAAACCGACGCAGATGAGTGAGTCGTCCCCCATCGTCCTTATTGTCGATGACGAAATTCAAATCCGGCGTTTTCTGCGCACGGGGTTTGAGCTCAACGGCTTTGCCGTGCACGAGGCCGGCACCGGGGCCGAGGCGATCCGCACCGCGACGCTGCGTCCGATCGACTTGGCCATTGTCGATCTCGGGCTGCCCGACATGGACGGCTCGGAAGTGGTCGAGCGCATCCGCTCTTGGTCCACCGTGCCGATCATCGTGCTGTCGGTGCGCTCCAGCGAGGCGCAGAAGGTGCGACTGCTCGAACTCGGCGCCGACGATTATGTGGTGAAGCCTTTCGGCATGGCCGAACTGCTCGCCCGTGTGCGCGTGGCCCTACGGCGGGCGATGCGGGCGGTCACCGGAGAGCCCACGGTCAAAGTCGGCCCGCTCACCATTGATCTTGCGGCTCGCGCCGTGCTGCTCAACGGCGCCCGCCTGACCTTGACGCCAAAGGAGTACCGGCTGCTGCAAGTTCTGGCGCAGCATGCGGGCAACGTGGTCACGCACCAGCATCTTCTGAAAGAGGTGTGGGGATCGACCCACGTGCACGACACGCATTATCTGCGCATTTTCGTGCGCAAGCTGCGGCAGAAGATCGAGCCACATCCCGACAGCCCGCGCATTCTGGTGACGGAACTCGGCGTCGGCTACCGCCTAGCGCAGCCTGAACAGGACGGCGCCATGCCGTGGGCCGGCGCCGGCACCGGGGCCGAGGTGGCCAAAAGCGAAAGCTGAGCTGCGCGCCCTTGCAGCTCCGCCGCGCGGAGAGTACCTCCCGGTTTCCTTGACAGGAGACGGCATTCGCCGCCATAAGCTGCCATCGCGGGCCGCTTTGGCCCGCGTGTTTTTGCTGGGCGCTAAGCCCTTAGAAACGCTCACAAACCCGACTGAAAGAAGCCGGTCCGGCGGATTGCCGAGAGCGGAGAACGAACACGAGGAAAGAAAGATGTTCGCAGTCATCAGAACCGGCGGCAAGCAATATCGCGTGGCGCCGGAAGACGTGATCCGCATCGACCGGGTCAAAGGCGAGCCGGGCGAGATCGTCGAGTTCGGCGACGTGCTCGTCGTTGGCGGCGAGAACCCGGAGCTCGGGATGCCGACAGTCGCGGGCGCCACCGTCGCCGGCGAGGTGCTGCAGCACACCCGGGGCGACAAGGTGATCGCCTTCAAGAAGCGCCGGCGCAAGAATTCGCGGCGCAAGCGCGGCTATCGTCACGAGTTTTCGGTGATCCGCATCACTGAAATTCTCACCGGCGGGGCAAAGCCCTCGAAGGAGGTCAAGCCGCGGCCCAAGCGCGAGGCAAAGCCTGCGACAGAAGCCGCGACCGAAGCGGCCGCAGCCGAGGACGCCAAGCCGGCGGCAAAAAGCAAGGCCAAGAGCAAAAAGCCGGCGGCCAAAAAGCCCGCCGCAAAGGGCAAGAAAAAGTGAGATGATTCCTTCACGGAATCGGTGTAAGTAACGCGAGAATTCGAGAGACCACCATGGCGCATAAAAAAGCAGGCGGATCATCGCGAAACGGCCGCGATTCGGCGGGCCGGCGGCTCGGGCTGAAGAGCGCGGGCGGCCAGATCGTGCTTGCCGGAAACATCATCGCGCGCCAGCGCGGCACCAAATGGCATGCCGGCCCCAATGTCGGTCTCGCCAAGGATCATACGTTGTTCGCACTCGTCGATGGAAAGGTTCAGTTCGCTACCAAAACCAAAGGCCGCAAGTTCGTGTCGGTAGTGCCGATGACGGAGGCGGCGGCCGAGTAAGACGGTGGACAAATTCGAGGTCCGCCGGTCATCCAGTCGAACCGGCGGGGCCTCGTAGGGCTCTGAAAGGGGGAGACGGGTGACCGGCTCCCCCTCTTCGCTTTTCAACCAGGAGCCCGTGTCATGACACTCTGCGAAATCTTACCGAGAGAGCCACACCGCGAGGGCAGTATCCCCGTCCTCGAGACCAAGCGGCTTGTGCTGCGCGCCCCGCGCCTCGAGGACGCTAAAACGGTAGCGATGCTCGCAAACGACCGTCGTATTGCCGAGAACACGGCGCGCATTCCGCATCCGTACAAAAAGGCGGATGCCGAGGCTTTCATCGGCGCAGCGAACAAGGCCGGCGGCGAGGCGGTGTTTCTCGTTACGTTGCGCGATCGAACGGTAATCGGCGCCTGCGGTATTGCCATGCAAGACGCCACGCCCGAGCTCGGCTACTGGCTAGGCGTAGATTATTGGGGCCAGGGTTACGCCACCGAGGCGCTGCATGCGGTGATCGACTACGCCTTCGTCGACCTCGAGCACGCAGCATTGCAGGCGGGCGCACGCGTCACCAATCCGGCCTCCCGCCGCGTATTGGAGAAATGCGGCTTCCAGTGGACCGGCGTCGGCCTTTATCGCATCAAGGCAATCAATTCGTCGGCGCCCATCGACCGCTTCCGCCTCGAGCGCGGCATCTGGTCGGCGATCAAAAGCTGGGGCCGCTCGAAGAAAGTGATGTGAGCAACGGATAAATCATGGCCGGGCTTGTCCCGGCCATGCACCTTTTGTCGTCGCTGCTATGGCGCGAAGGCTCGCAACGAGCACGGACAAGACCAAGGCGTCGCTAGCTTGCCTTCGCGGCGGATTCGAATTTCGTGCCGAACTCCTCCAGCTCCTCGCGATTGAGGTCGCTGACGGCCATCAGGTTGAAGCCCTGCTCGCTCCAGCGCAGGATGTTGAAGCCCTGGATCGTCTCGAGCTTGGGAGCGCCGAGCGAGCCGCCCATGCCCTGCATCACGAAGAGATTGATAACGTGCACGCGGCGACGATAGACGATCGCCGCCACCGGCTTGCCGTCGATGTAATCGAGCCGCCCGCCGATGAGCGTAAAGCCCTGGCCGGTGAGGTCGATCACGGGCGGTGCCAGATCGATGCGTCCATTGAACCACGGTTTCACCGTATGCTGGTTGCTCGATTGCACGTCGGTCAAATGATCGGCCTGCAGCGAGCGCAGATGCGCGGAGACCGCTTCGCCGAGGATGCGGTCGTCGCGGTCGCCGCCGACAATGACAAACGTGACGCCCGCCGCCGCGGCCGCTGTCATGGCGCTGCCAAGCGCGAAACCCTGCAGCAGCGAGCGGCGGCTGGGCGCGTCGGCGGGCTTCGGCACGGCGCGGTCAATGCTCGCGCGCAGGCTCGCGGGCGCCGTGTACCGCAGCTCGTTGCCGCGCAGAGCGCGCTGCAAATCGCGCGCGGCGGCAAGCTCGGCCGCGCAGCGCGCACAGCTTCCCGCATGCGCTTCCACCTCGCGCGCATGCGACGCGTCGAGCTCGCCGTCTATCAGCGCATGCACGAGAACGATGGCCTCCTCGCAGGTCATGACTTATTCTCCTCGGCAATCCAGGCTGCGCGCAGCAGCGCCCGCGCCCGCGCCAATCGCGACATCACCGTACCCACCGGCACGCCTGCGACGTCGGCAATCTCGCGATAGCTCAGCTCGTTGACCTCACGCAGCACGATCGCCTCGCGAAACTGATCGGGCAGCTCCGCAATCAGGCGCTGCACCGTTTCACCGTCGAGCCGCCCGAGCGCATCGGCTTCCGGAGAGCTCCCGCCCTCGGTCCAAAGTCCGTCCACGCATTGTTCCGCCGCCTGCAGGCCGTCCGCCTGCATCGCGGGTTGCGTAACGCGCCGCGCATATTCGGCGCGGCAGACGTTGCGCAGAATAGCAAGCAGCCACGGCTTGATCGGACCGCCGCGAAACGTCTCGAAGTGCCGGAAAGCGCGCAGATAACATTCCTGCGCCGCATCCTCGGCGTCCGCCGTATTGCGCAGCAGATAACGTGCCAGCGCATAGACGTCGTCGAGATAAGGCAGCGCCGCCGCGCGAAAGCGCTGCGCTTTGTCGCCGCTGCCGCTGCCCGCCAACGCCACCTGCGCGTGCCTCATCGCGGCGTGTTGTCGCCCGTCGCCGCCTCCACCACGATTGTCCCAGTCATGTGCGGATGCAAGGAGCAAAAATACTTGTAGGTGCCCGGTGTGGTAAATGTGAACGAGAATTTGTCCTCTGTATCGAGCGGTTTGGAGCGGATGCCGGGCGGCGACACCACCGTGTGGGGAATGTCGTCTTCGTTGGTCCAGGTCACCGTGGTGCCCGCTTTGACCGTGACTTGCGGCGGGTTGAAGGTGAAGTTGCCGATCTTCACCGCGACGTCGGCGGCCCGCGCCGGCATGACGCCAAGTAAAGCGAGGGCGGTGGCGGCAACGGCCGCCGGCAAAACTGCGCGTCTCATTGCGTTGTCCTCTGCGTTCAGCTCTTGAGCGGCGTGTCAATGATGGCGAGCCGCTGCTCGTTCTGCTTGAACGTGACGTTGGCGATACCGAGCATTTTTTCGAGCTGCTCGGAGGGTACCTTCATCGGACCCGGCGACGGGGCGGTGCCGGGCGCCGGCTGCGGGAACGCGGTCGAACGCGCGGTGTGGAAGGTGACATTGCCCTCCACCTTCTGCATCACCTGGTGGATGTGGCCGTTGAGCACGGTGACCGAGCCGAAGCGCTTGAGATAGCCGAGCGCCTTGGCCCCGTCTTCGGTCCCCCAGCCCCACTGCGGATAGACGGTCCACAACGGAATGTGAGCGAAGACGACGATCGGCTGTGAGGCCGAGCGGCCTTTCACGTCGTCCTCCAGCCACTCGAGCTGCTCGTCGCCCAAATTGCCGAGGCCGCCGGCCTTGAGGTTGACGACGTTGACGAGCCCGATGAAGTGCACGCCATTGGCGTCGAACGAGTACCACCCCGCCCCTTTACTGCCGCGGCCGTAGCGTTCGCGATAAAGCTTGCCGGCGTCCGGATCGACCAAATCGTGCTCGCCGGGTACGTAATGCACGTCTAGGCGCGATTGCGAGATGATCTTTTCGGCGTCGTCAAATTCCGAGTCCTTCGACAGATGCGTGATGTCGCCGGTGTGGATCATGAAGGCGGGCTTCTGCGGAATGGCCTTCACGCGCACGATCGCCTCTTCCAGCGTGCCCTTGGCGTTGGGATTGGCCGGCTTGTCGAAGCCGACATGGCTGTCGCTGATCTGCAGGAATGTGAAGCCCTTGGTATCCGCAGCGGCCGCCTCGTCGATGATGCCGAGCGAGGTCGGCACCCCGCCGGCCACAGTCCACAGCACGCCGGTACCCGCCCAGGTCATGCACTCGAGGACTTTGCGGCGGTTTGGATGATGGTCGCGGTCGGTCATGGCCGATCTCCTGCGGTTGCCGTATTCGCAGACTGGATCGGGCCAGGGTCTGGTTTATTCCCAAAATTTCTGTTTGTGCCGCCGGCGGTGACTAGCCGCGGGCGAAATGCCGGCAAGTCAAGGGGATAGCAGGGACTGCGCGGAAGAGGGCAAGCCGCAAGCTTGCCCTCTTCCGCTGTGGGCCTCACTTGGTGAGGAGCATTTGGTTGTAAGCGGGGCTGCCGCCCCCCGCATTCTCTCGGCTGTTGGCATCGGACGTCCGGCCGCGCGGGACTTTGGCCAACGCATCCAGCCCATTCCTTCCGCTCTTTTCGGAAAGGACCGGGCCATAGGCGAACGGCAACACATTTCCGGTACCGAAGGGGCTGACGCTGAACGACTGAGCCAATGCCGGCGTCGCCAAGACCGCCTGCACGAGCAAACTGGCCAAAACCTTTTTCATATTGCTTCTCCTGTGGCTCGACTGGGCGTCAGCGATGCGTGATCGTCGGCGCCGCTCGTGGGAGAAGATTCGGCCGGCGCCGGCATTATTTCGGCTTTCCGGTCACGTTCGCAGGAGCGTAAATTGAGCGGCCGCCGGGAATAATCGCCGCCGCGGCCGCCCCCGGATACTACAAGGAAGGAAACGGTTTCCTCCCACTGGCGCGCGGCCACGAGTCGCGCGAAAATCCTTTGAACTGAGCGGAGAATTCCCGATGCCTTACGATCTTGAACAATTCATCGCCGACTGCCGCACCGCGCTATCGCGCGATCCAGGCCCCGCCGGCCGTCAGCAGGTGCTGCAAAACCTTGAGCGGCTGCTTAAGAATGAGAACTTCATTGCCAAGTATTGCGGCGACGACCAGCCGATCGGGATCAAGGTGCTTTACGAGGATCCCGATCTGGGCTTCCAGGTGCTCAGCCATGTGATGGGGAAGGCGCGCGTCTCGCCGCCGCACGACCACGGCAAATCATGGGCGATCTACGGGCAGGCCACGCAATACACCGACATGATCGAATGGCAGCGCGAGGACGACGGGAGCGATCCCAAACATGCCAAGCTCAAGCCGATTAAGAAATACCGGCTCAACCCGGGGCAGGCCGGCATCTACCAGGACGGCGCCATCCATTCGATCGACTATCCCGACAATGCGCGCTTCATACGCGTCACCGGCACCGATCTCGACAAGATCGAACGCATCAAGATCGACCTGAAGACGGGAAAAGTCGACACGATGCGCATGATGGCCTCCTGAATGCATCGCGGTCATCGCCGGGCATAGCCGCAGCGGCCGTGACCTCTCTGAAACGCAATGCTCGCATCCAGTAAAGTTCGTCCCGTCGGCCCAGCCGCCGTCCGCGGGATGCTCGATGACGGCGGCGAGCTCGCGCTCATCGACGTGCGCGAGGAACTGATCTTCTCGCGCAACCATCTGCTCTGGGCGCGCAATGTACCGCTGTCCCGGCTCGAGCTGCGGTTCGCGCGGCTGGTACCGCGCAAGACGACGCGCATCGTTCTGTGCGACGACAACGACGGGCTCGCGCAACGTGCAGGCCACGTGCTGGCGCGCGCCGGCTACCGCAATTTCTCCTTTCTCGACGGTGGCGTCGCCGGCTGGGAGAAGGCGGGCTTTGTCACCTTCTCCGGTGTGCACGTGCCGAGCAAGGCCTTCGGCGAGTTCGTCGAGCACGACAGCGGCACGCCGAGCATCAGCGCAGCCGAGCTCGACGCGATGATGAAGAGCGGCGCGAAAATGGTCGTGCTCGACAGCCGCCCCTTCGACGAATACGCCCGCGTTTCTATTCCTTCCGGCATCAACGTCCCTGGCGCCGAACTGGTGCTGCGGGCGCGCGACCTTGCGCCCTCGCCCGACACGACGATCGTGGTGAATTGCGCGGGCCGCACCCGCAGCATCATCGGCGCGCAATCTCTGATCAATGCCGGCCTGCCGAACAGAGTGGTGGCGCTGCGCAACGGCACCATGGGCTGGCATCTCGCCGGACTGACCTGCGCCAGCGGACAATCCGCGCGCGCCGGCGAAGCCTCGCGCGGCAGCCTCATCTGGGCAAAGCAGGCGGCGGAAACCGTCGCGCGCAAATACGGCGTCGCGCGAACCGACGGCGCGACGGTCGAAGCGTGGCGCAAGGACGAGCAGCGCACCACCTACGTCTTCGATGTGCGCGATCCCACCGAATACAAGGCCGGGCATTATCCCGGCGCGATCTCGGCCCCCGGCGGGCAGCTGGTGCAGGCAACGGACATCTACGCCGGCGTGCTCGGCGCCCGCATCGTCTTGAGCGACGACAGGGAGGTGCGCGCGTGCATGACCGCCTCCTGGCTCAAGCAGATGGGCTGGAAAGAGGTTTACGTGCTGGCCGAGACCGGCGGCGAAACGGCTGAGGCGACGGCCGCGATCTTGGGCTCATTGCCTGATGAAGCCGCGGTGGCGCCCTCCAAGATCCTCGAAATCGACAACGTGTCGGTCGTCGACCTTTCCCTCAGCGCCGATTACCGCCGCGGCCACATTCCCGGCGCCTGGTTCGCCATCCGCGGGCGGCTCGACAAGGCGATGCCCAAGATTCCGCCCCGCCGTGCCATCATTCTCACCTCCGAAGACGGCGTGCTTGCAGGCCTCGCCGTTGAGGAAGCACGCGCCCTCACGGACGCGGCGCCGGTATGCTGGCTCAAAGGCGGCAACGCCGCCTGGGTGGCGCATGGGTTTCCATTGTCGACCGCCGAAAAATGGGCCGACGAGCCGCTCGACGTTTGGCTCAAACCCTACGAGCAGACGGGCGATACCGAAGCGGCGATGAATGCCTATTTGTCGTGGGAGATCGATCTCCTGGAGCGCATCAAACGCGACGGCACCGCCCACTTTCTATCGGCGCGTTAAACACTCCGTCGTGGACGGGCTTGTCCCAGTCGTCCACGCCTTTATTTGTGGTACTCAAACGCTGAGGCCCTCATCAGGCCGGGCATGGCAAAGAAAAATGAAATTCCTCGACGAAGCCAAGGTCTACGTGCAATCCGGCGCGGGCGGCAACGGCTGCGTGTCGTTTCGCCGCGAGAAGTTTATCGAGTTTGGCGGACCGAACGGCGGCGACGGAGGCAAAGGCGGCGATGTGGTCGTCGAGGCGGTCAACGGCCTCAACACGCTGATCGATTACCGCTACCAGCAGCACTTCAAGGCGGAGCGCGGCGGCAACGGAATGGGCAAGGACCGCCACGGCGCCAACGGCCGCGACGCAGTGCTGAAGGTGCCGGTCGGCACCCAGGTCTACGAAGAAGACGGTGAGACGCTGCTCGCCGATCTGACTGCGGTCGGTCAGCGCGCCACCATTCTCGCCGGCGGCAATGGCGGTTTCGGCAATGCCCATTTTAAGTCATCGACAAATCGCGCCCCACGCCACGCCAATCCGGGGGAGGCGGCGCAGGAGATGACCATCCGTCTGCGCCTGAAGCTGATCGCGGATGCCGGCCTCATTGGGCTGCCCAACGCCGGCAAGTCCACGTTCCTCGCGGCCGTCAGCGCCGCCAAGCCGAAGATTGCCGACTATCCGTTCACGACGCTGCATCCGCAGCTCGGCGTCGTCCGCATCGACGACCGCGAATTCGTGCTTGCGGACTTGCCGGGCCTGATCGAAGGCGCGCACGAAGGCACTGGGCTTGGCGACCGTTTCCTCGGCCATACCGAGCGCTGCAACGTCCTGCTGCATCTGGTCGACGGCACCGGTGAGGATCCGGCCGAAGCGTACCGCCTCGTGCGCCGCGAGTTGGCGGCCTACGGGCACGGCCTCGCCGACAAATCCGAGATTGTCGCGCTGTCCAAGGCCGACGCTCTGACGCCCACGCAGATCGAGAAGCAAAGCGCAAAATTGCAAAAGGCGGCCAAGAAAGCACCCCTCGTGCTATCGGCTCAGTCTACACAGGGTGTCACGGAGGTCCTGCGGGCGCTGCTCCATGCTATTGATGCGGCGCAACAGAGTGCTGACGCGCAACGCGCCGCGAAAGCGACTGCGTCCTTGCCTTGACCGCGAGGCTTTGCCCCGGAACAGTGGCGGGGAATTTGCCGATTTTACGTGCTGGGGGGATTGCCCGTTTTGGGCGGCCGCGCGCACAATCTAGGGATCGTGAATGAGCGGGCAAAGCATCCGCTCACAGGAAGCAGGGAGGTCTGCAATGACTGCGACCACATATGGGACGATTCGGGATTCCGAGCACAGCGCGCAGCTGCGCAAGGCGGTGATCGCCGCAACTATCGGCACCACAATCGAATGGTACGACTTCTTCATCTACGGCACCGCCGCCGGTCTCGTTTTCGGAAAGCTCTACTTCCCCCATGAAGATCCGCTGACCGCAACGCTTGCTGCGTTCGGCACGTACTTCATCGGCTTTGTCGGTCGCCCCATCGGAGCGGCGATCTTCGGCCACTACGGCGACCGCATCGGCCGCAAAGCGACGCTCATCGCGACGCTTCTGTGCATGGGTGTGGCCACCTTCCTGATCGCCTTCGTTCCGACTTATGCGTCGATCGGCATCTGGGGCGCTGTCATCCTGACCATTCTGCGCGTCTTCCAAGGCATCGGCGTCGGCGGCGAGTGGGGCGGCTCGGTGTTACTGGCGATGGAATGGTCGCGCACCCATGGCCACCGGGGACTCGTGGCATCGTGGCCGCAGTTCGGGGTACCCTGCGGTCTTTTCTTATCGAACCTCGCCATCCTCGCCTTCAGCGCATGGTCGGGCGACCAGTTCGGCGTATGGGGCTGGCGCATCCCATTTCTATTGTCGATCATTCTCGTTGCCATCGGTCTGTGGATCCGGCTGGGCATCCTGGAGACGCCAGTCTTCCAGCAATTGCTCGACGAGAACCGTATCGAGAGGGCGCCTATCGTGGAGGTGGTCAAGAGGCAGCCGAAGGAAATCATCCTCTCGGCCTGCCTGCGCATGGCGGAGCAAGCACCGTTCTATATCTTCACGGCGTTCATCTTCGCCTACGCGACCGGCACTTTGCACATGTCGCGGGACCTGATCTTGGCCGCGGTACTGGTTGCGTCGGTCGTCTCCTTCGTCACCATTCCGCTGTCGGGCCATATCTCCGACCGCATCGGCCGCAGGAAGATGTATTTGATCGGCGCCGCGGTTACCGGCGTATTCGGCTTCATCTATTTCGGCCTGGTGGACACCGCCGCCCCGGTTGCGGTGTTCATCGCCATCGTGCTGTCGCTCATTCCGCACGACATGCAGTATGGGCCGCAAGCGGCCCTCATTGCCGAAGCGTTTACGCCACGGCTGCGCTACAGCGGCTCCTCGCTCGGCTATCAGCTCGCCTCGATCATCGCCGGCGGGCCGGCACCCTTGATCGCCACGGCGCTATTTGCCGCTTACCACTCGGGCTACGCCATCGCGATCTATATTGCGGGCTGCGCCATTGTCAGCCTGATCTCGGCGTCGCTGATGCCCGACTACACCGGCCAGGACATTTCGATGGAATACGACGAGAAAACGGCGCGGGCGGCAGCGGCGCGGCCCTAGCGCTCACCCACTAATGTCATTAAGCGCGCGGCGTCGAAAGGCGCCGCGCTTTTCTGGTCGTTGTCGAAGTAGACGTAAACGTCACGGCGGCCGCGCCTCCATCGCGCGATTACCTGCGCCCATTCGCGCAGGATCTTGTCCGGGTAATTGCCGCGGTATTTGCCGCCCGGCCCATGACCGCGGACGTAGACGAATGACGCGGTCGCCTCCCACGGCGCCGGCGCATCGTGGTGATCGGAGAGGCACAGTGAAATATCGTGCTCGCGCAGCAGACGCAGGATCGGCGCCTCGTACCAGCTCGGATGCCGAAATTCGAACGCATAGCGGCGCTGCGGCTTCAGCAGCTTGAGAAAGTGCGCGAGGCGATCGCCGTTCGCGGTGAACATCGGCGGCAGCTGAAACAACACCGGACCCGCTTTGTGACCGAGAATGCGCAGCCGCGATTCCAGCAGCGCCAGGCTGTTGCGCGACTTGTTCGTGAGCCGCTTCCAATGCGTGATGAACTTCGACGCTTTCCAGGCGAAGACGAAATCGTCCGGTGTGCCCTCGCGCCAGCCGCGGACCGCTGCGACGGTCGGCGTGCGATAGAACACGCCGTTGAGCTCGGCAGTGGAAAATTGCGTCGCATAGAAATGCAGGTGATCCTTGACCATCACCTCGCGCGGAAAGAACGGGCCGCGCCAGGACGCATAGCTCCAGCCGGACGTGCCGATCAGAATCCTGGACATTGTGCGCTCGACGCGTAGGCTTGCCGCCGGCATCAACGCTTCACACGCGCGAACGATCCGCGTCGCTCAAGGGAGAGCCCCGATGAAGACCCGCGCCGCTATTGCCTGGAAAGCGGGCGAGCCGCTCACCATCGAGGAGATCGAGATTGAAGGGCCGAAGGCCGGCGAGGTGCTGGTTGAAATCATGGCCACCGGCATCTGCCACACCGATGCCTACACGCTTTCGGGCGCCGACCCGGAAGGCATTTTTCCGGCGATCTTGGGCCATGAAGGCGCCGGCATCGTGCGCGACGTCGGGACAGGCGTCAGCGGCGTCAAAATCGGCGACCACGTTATTCCGCTCTACACGCCGGAATGCCGGCAGTGCAAAACGTGCCTGTCGCGCCGCTCCAATCTCTGCACCGCCATTCGCGCCACCCAAGGAAAGGGCGTGATGCCGGACGGCACCTCGCGCTTCCGCTGCGACGGCGATCCGGTGTTTCACTATATGGGCTGTTCGACCTTTTCCAATTTGACCGTGCTGCCGGAGATCGCCGTGGCGAAAGTGCGCGAGGACGCGCCGTTCGACAAGATCTGCTACATCGGGTGCGGCGTCACGACCGGCATCGGTGCCGTGATCTACACGGCGAAGGTCTGGCCCGGCGCCAACGTCGCCGTCTTCGGCCTCGGCGGCATCGGCCTCAACGTCATCCAAGGCGCCAAGATGGTCGGCGTCGACAAAATCATCGGCGTCGATCTCAACCCAGGAAAGCGCGCGATGGCCGAGAAATTCGGCATGACGCATTTCATCAATCCGGACGACATTGGCCGCGACAAGGTCGTGCAGGCGATCATCGATCTCACGGGCGGCGGCGCCGACTTTTCCTTCGAATGCATCGGCAATGTGCACACGATGCGCCAGGCGCTGGAATGCTGTCACCGCGGCTGGGGCGAGAGCGTGATCATCGGTGTCGCCGCTTCGGGGCAGGAGATTTCCACACGTCCATTCCAGCTCGTGACCGGCCGCGTCTGGCGCGGCAGCGCCTTCGGCGGCGCGCGTGGCCGCACCGACGTGCCCAAGCTCGTCGACTGGTACATGGAGAAGAAGATCAATATCGACGATCTCATCACGCACACCATGCCGCTCGAGAAGATCAACGATGCCTTCGACTTAATGCACGAAGGTCGCTCGATCAGGAGCGTGGTGATTTATTGAGTAGCCCACACATTGCCATCGTCCCACGAGGCGAACGATCCGCTTTGGCGGGGCCGACGTCGGCATAATGCGCTCGCGTTCGAGCGCTATTTTGTGCACAGCTTCCGCGGGCCGTTGGACGGCTGATAAGTGCAGTCGGCAGGATTGAATGTGAAGTAGGCTTGCCTGCACGCCTCGACATTGCATCTCGGCGCATCCGGGGCCGGCTCGTTCGCCGGGACGGCGGTCGGCGCCGCCGAGGCCTCCGCCTGCGGTGGATGACCTTTGTCGCAAAACCGGCGCGGCCCGTCGAACGGCTGCCACGTGCAGTCGGCCGCGCGAAACGAGTGGTAGGCGGCAGTGCACGCTGCGATATCGCATTTCGGCTGCTCGGGCGCGGCGGCCGCGACCGGCGCCGGCTTCGGCTCGATGCCGATGATCGGCTGCGGTACCGCCGCCGAGCCTGCATTCGCCGTCTGCGGCAATGGCCGCGGCGGATAGACAGATCGCGCCTGCGTAGCCGCGACAGCAGGCCGAGGCGGCGGCACATGGGCGGCGAGCTTTGCCGCCTGCACCGATGCTTCGGTTTCCGCCATGGGCTGCATCGGCGCGTTCACCCAATCGAGTCCGAAGACGACGCTGCCGACGGTCACCGCGAGCATGCAGCAGTAAAACAAAAATGAGCGCGACGACGACATGGTCTGAACCGAGTTGACGGCCTGATCGGCGCCGGCCGTTGACGGGCCGGACTATATACACCGGCGTGCTCCCCGCGCCATGCGTGTCGGAACTCGCGGTTCCGCGTTCGCGAAATCACTGCGAAATGATCAAATTGCTGCCCTTAAAGTGCACATCCGGCAGGTACTAAGCCCGCCTCCGCTGGGGGGTTAATCAGTCGGGGGAGTTCCTGAATGCTGTCGCGCTTTGGCGCCGCACTTTGCGGCGCAGGGATGATCTTTGCCTTTTCGTTCACCGCCCACGCGCAAACGGGCATTGCTTCAGTCTACGCCTACAAAGGGGAAAAGACCGCCAACGGCGAACACGCGTCGCCGTCCGGGTTGACCGCCGCGCATCGTTCGCTGCCTTTCGGCACGCGCGTGCGCGTCACCAACGAGCGCAATGGCCGCAGCGTGGTCGTCCGCATCAACGATCGCGGCCCCTATGTCTCCGGCCGCATCATCGACTTGACGCCGGCGGCCGCGCACGCGCTGGGATTTTCCGGCTTGGCGCCGGTCAACGTCGAGCGCCTGTCGGGCTGATCGCTCAGCGATAGCTGTATCGGTATCTGCCGTACGGACCCGCGAACGGCACGTCGTCGTCATCGCCATCCGGCGCCAAACGCCGCACGATGCTCTCGACGTCGCTCAATTCGCGATCGTCTCCGCGCCAGGGCCGAAAGTCGGGCGGTCCATAGCGGCCGCCCCGACGCTCGGCAACGCTGCGCTCGTCGTCATAGCGGTAGCGCGGCCGGCTTGCCTGACGGGCGCGCTCGTGTGAGCGGGCGACCGTGTCGGTGCCGTCGCGCATGCAGACTCGCCGCGGCCCGTCATAGGGCTGATAGGTGCAGTCCGAGGCACGGAACGACTGATAGGCGGCACTGCAAGCCTGCACGTTGCAGTGATTCGCCGCCTGCTGGGTATCGGCCGCGGCCTGCGGCTGCTGGCTCGACTGATTGTTGGCTTGCGCTTGCGCTGCTTGGACGGGCGGCTTCTCCGCGTCGGCTGACGAAGCCTGGGCCTGAGGTTGAGCTTGGGCCTGAGCCGCATTGCTGCCGGCGCCCGGCGCCGTGTTGCCCACGGCTTGCGCTGCCGGCTGCGGAGCAGCCGGGCCTGCCTGCGGCGCCGCCGGGCTAGCAGGATAAACCGGGGTCAGCGCGCGATTGTCGGCCTGCGCCTTGGCGGCTTCCCGAGTGTCGGTCTGCTTCTTCGCAGCTTTTTGCGCCGCCGGTTGCGGCCGCGATACCGTCTCCGGTTTCGCAGAGGCTTCGACATGCCCCAGCGGCACGTTGGGCGTGCGTGACAGCGGCGCGTTCATAAGATCGAGTCCGAACAGCACACTCGCCGCGCTCACCAGCAGCACGAAGAAATAGATGAGAAATGCCATGACAGGTTTCCCGCCGGCGATATTCGCCTGCTCGGCAACGCCGCAACTCAGCCGCAGTTCCGCCGTATGAAAGTTTCAGTTGCGCGAAAGGGAACTGCGGCAAAGCCGCCGTGCTTTCGCCGCGAATAAAACCGCAGTCTTACCAAAATTCGTCCCCTTCCAATCGCAAGACCTGCCGCTCTCAAGCGGCCGCACGTGTTTCGGGGGCCAGCAAAAAATCAGGGAACTGCGGAATGCGGCGGCTGTTCGTGCCTGCTTGCCTGTGCATCATGACGTGGTCGAGCGCGACGGGCTTCGACCTGCCGCTCGAGAAAGCTGTCGGCTCCTCCACCTTCGACAAGCGCGCGCTGATGCGCGCGATCGGCGCCGACGCGCAGCATGACGAGGCGCCGGCGCAGGAAGCGACGGCCTTTGCCGTCGCCGACATTCCCGAGGACGTCACCAGCTCCCCGACGGACGTCGTTGTATCGCCGCAGGCGGTGCCGCTGCCGCCCAAGGCCAAGCCGATCGTCAATCGCTCGCGGATGGAAATCTGCGACACGGTCGCCAAAGCGGCGCACAGTAACGATCTGCCGCTGCCGTTCTTCATTCGTCTGCTGTTCCAGGAAAGTCGCTTCAAGGCGGGCGCGGTGAGCTCGTCCGGCGCGGAAGGCATCGCCCAGTTCATGCCCGATACGTCCGCCAGCGAAGGCCTCGACAATCCGTTCGATCCGCTGCAGGCGATCCCCGCATCGGCGCGCTTGCTGCGAAAACTGGTTGCGCAATTCGGCAATCTCGGTCTCGCCGCTGCAGCCTACAATGCCGGACCGAAGCGCATTCACGATTGGCTCGCCAAGAAAGACAAGCTGCCGCAGGAAACCAAGGGCTACGTCAAAACGGTCACGGGCAAGCCGGCGGAGAGCTGGCGAGTGGCCAGCGCAAACGCAGCCGACTTGACCTTGCCGTCTCGTGCGCCGTGCAAGGAAACCTTGCCGCCCGCCGAGCAAAGCGCCGCCGCCAAGCCGGCCAAGAAGGCGCAAACTCATGCCCGGGTCGCGGCGAAGGGCCGCAAAGCGCCGGTCACGAAACGCAAAACGCCCGCGCACGAGGTTGCCAAGCGCGGCCACGACGAAAAAACCAAGATCGCGCAGCGTTAATCGGCCGAAGCCGCAGACCAAGGAAAGTCAGCCCGGCGGCGTCAGCGCCTCGCGTGCATCGGCCGGGGACCGCGCGCCATCGAGCAGCGCAACGAGCACAGTCGGATCGGCTGCGGTGCGCACCACGATGCCCTCCTCGCGCCCGCGAATGGAAACCTGCGTGCGCGTCAGCGCATCGGCCGCCAGTCCGGCGGACACGCAAACTTCATCTGACACGACGAGCTTGCAATCGAGCGTCTTGGTCAAGTCCTGCAGCCGCGCGGCGACATTGACGGCATCGCCGAGCGCGGTGAACACCGTGTGCTCGGCGAATCCGATGTCGCCGATAATGACTTCGCCGGCGTGAATGCCGATGCCGAATTGGATCGGTGCCGGCAGGTCGGCGGCGAATTGGCGGTTCATCTGCGCGACGTTCTCCGCCACTTTGGCCGCGGCACGCAGCGCCTGCCGACACGCGGTCTTGGCGTCGCTCTCGATACCGAACAGCGCCAGCATGCCATCGCCGACGAACTGGTTCGGCTGTCCGCCGGCGGCGAGCGCCGCCTGCGCCGCGGCAGCGAGGAAGCGGTTGATCAGGAACACGACGTCGAAAGGCAGCCGCGCTTCGGCGAATTTGGTCGAGCCACGCATGTCCACGAACATGCTGACGACATAGTGCTCTTGGCCGGTGTTCATACGCCGGCCCTTGCGCAGCAGTTCGGCAGTCATGTTCGGCGGCAGGATGGGGATGACGGAAATGTCGGCCTGCGGGCGCAATTGGCAGGCGAGCCGCACCGCGGAATTGGCGCTGGCGCCGATGCGCTCCAGCACAAATGCTTCGCGCGGCGACGGCGGCGGCAAAGACCTGCGGTCGCCGACCACGCGCACGCGGCAGGTCGAGCAGCGCGCGCGGCCGCCGCAGACGCTGGCGTGCGGAATGGCAAAGCGCAGGCTCGCCTCGAGCACGCTCAAGCCCCTCGGCACGCGCACCTCGCGGTCGGGATAGGAAATGGTGATCAGACCGGCGCGCCGCTCGCGCCAGGTTCGCGCGACCCGCGCGGCGGCTACCAGCAGAAACGCCCCGGCATAGGCGAGCGGGAAATAGACGAACATGATTCCGCGAACGACCTGATACTGCTCGCGCGGCATGGTGAGCAGGTTCTGCTGGCGCCATTGCGCATCCTGCGCCAGATCGATCACCTCGCGCCCACCTTGGTGCGCGCCGAGCATCGCCAGCACCGGGATCAGCACGGCCGCGGAGAGCAGATAAGGCGCCGCCCAGCCGTAGAAGCTCTTCATGCGCAGCCAAAAATACAGACCGATGCAGGCGTGCATCCAGGCGACCACCAGCAGCGCAAATTGCACCGCGATCAGATGCGGCCGCGCCACCCAATAGGCGAACAAAGTCGTCGCGTAATTGAGCGGCGGCACGCCGTAAAAGGCGGCAAGCCGCGCCGGGCCGAAATGGTCGGCGAGCCAGAGCGGAATGCTCAAGCCCAGAATCAGCTGCGTGAGTTCGGCGGTGGTGTAGCGAAAGTGCCGGCGCTGATAGAGCGCCCATAAGCCGAGCGAGAAATGCGTGGCCGCGCTTGCGTACAGAACAGAATTGATCGCCGGATTACGCCAGAAGGCGACGTGGTATCTCAGCCACGCCTCCATCAAATCGTAAGAGAAATTGCCGAGCGCGTGGTTGAGGAAATGCGAGAGGATGTATGCGAACATCAGCAGGCCGGTGGCCAGCCGAATTTGCCGCACGCCGATGCCACGCAGCCAGGACGGTAGCCTCGGCGCATCCTCGGCGCGCTGCGGCCGCGCTTCACCGATGGCAGGTGTGTCAACCGTCACGATTGGCCTCGCAAACCGCCGCAATCTTAGGGCCGCAAGCGGCGGTGACAATCACGCGACCGCCGCCTGATGGTCCTCCGGCTCCTCGGCTGCCGGCGGCGCGGACAGGCTTGCCAGCACCGTCGGGTCTTTCTCGATGCGCACGGTCATCGGCTCGTCATGTCCACGAATAGTTATCCGCGTGCGCGTGAGGGCTTCTGCCGGAATCCCGGCTTTTACGCACACCTCCTCGGAGACTACGACCTTGCAACCGAGCGTTTTCGTGAGGTCCTGCAAGCGGGCGGCGACATTGACCGAGTCGCCGAGCGCGGTGAACACAGTATGCCCGCGGAAGCCGATATCGCCCACAACGACTTCGCCGGCATGAATGCCGATGCCGTATTCGACCGGTTCCTCGACTTCGGTGGCGAAGTGGTGGTTCAAATGCGCGACATTGGAGGCAACCAGCGCCGCCGCACGCAGGGCTTGCTTGCAGGCGGTCGCCGGATCGGTGTGCAGACCGAACAGCGCCAGCACGCCATCGCCGACGAACTGATTCGGTTGGCCGCCGGCCTCGCTGATGGCGCGCGACGTCGCCTCGACGAAACGGTTGATGAGAAATACCACATCGAAGGGCAGCTTGCCTTCCGACAGGCTGGTGGAGCCGCGCATGTCGACAAACATGCTCACCACGAAGCGCTCCTCGCCGACGTTCACGCGCTTGCGGTTGCGCACGAATTCTGCGCCGACATTCGGCGGCAGTACCGGAATCACGGCGATGTCCGCCTTCGGCCGCAGCTGGCAAGCGAGGCGAATCGAGGGATCACGATCGGCTCCGACGCGCTGAAGAACAAAGGCCTCGCGATTGGATGGGCGCGGCAGCACGCTGCGATCGCTGACGACGCGCACGCGACAGGTCGAGCAGCGTGCGCGACCGCCGCACACGCTGGCGTGCGGGATCTTGTAGCGAAGGCTCGTTTCCAAGACGCTCAGACCCTTCGGCACCTTCACCTGCCGGTGCGGATAGGACACGGTCACCAGACCGCCGCGGCGCTCGCGCAGGCTGCGCACCGCGCGGGCCGCGAATATCAGCAGGAAAGCGCCGGCATAACCAAGTGGGAAATAGAATAGCGTGATGCTGTCGATCATCTGCCGCTGCGGCACCGCCATCGGCTTGATGTTCTGCGCCTTCCATTGCGGATTTTTGGCGAGGGCGAGCACCTCGCGCGCGCCCTGATGCGCGCCGAGAAAGGCGAGCGGCGGCATCAACACGGCGACGGCGAAGAAAATCGGCCATGCCCATTTGAACAAGGGCTTCATGCGCAGCCAGAAATAGAGGCCGATCGAGGCATGCGTCCAAGCAACCGTCAGCAGAATGAGCTGCACCGCGATCATGTGCGGGCGCGGACCCCAATAAGAGAACAGCGGTCCGGCGTAGTGCGGCGCGCCGCGCCCCAAGAGCCAGCCGGCGACACGTACGGCGCCGAAATGGCTGGCGAGCCAGAGCGGGATGCTCAAGCCGAGCACGAGTTGGGTAATCTCGATCGCCGTGTAGCGGAAATGGCGGCGTTGGTAGAGCGCCCACAGGCCCAGCGAGAAATGGACGATGGCCGCCGTGTACAGCGTGTCGTTGACGAGCGGAATCCGCCACCAGCCGACATGGATGTTCCACCACCAGTCCATGGTGGCGAACGAGATGTTGCCGAGTGCGTGATTGAAGAAGTGCGAAAAGATGTAGGAGAACATCACGAGGCCGCAGGCGAGCCGCACTTGGCGCACGCCGATGCCGCGTAGCCACGCCACCGCTTTTGGCAAGACGTGCGGCCGGGGCGCGCGCGCAACAACGATTGGAGATGCCTGAAGCGTCACGCGGAATTACCCTCGGGGGGTGCGGGTCGAGATTCCGCGACAAGGCCCTGCGGCGCCCCCTCGTCGCAGCGGCGCAGCCATATTACGGGGCTCCTTTGCTGCAAGGCAAACGCCCTCGCAAAGCGTTTGCCGGCCCGAAAACCTCAACGAAATGTGAGCTAAACCACCATGGAACCCGCCGCGATGCTGGCGAGTTGCATGAGCGCTCTTTGCGGCGGAGGTGCCCATGACCCGGCGCGACGACGAGCTTCTGGCCAGGCAGATGCGCGGCATCACGTCCGGCAACGAAGGCCTTATCGGCCTCACCGTGCTCGCCGTATTCGTTGCCGGATTGGCGATTGGCGGCATTGTGTTCGCGCCGTCGCCCACGCGCACGCCGCCGCATGACGCGGTCGCGGCGGTTTCGTCGGCGCCCACGACGGTGCAGCGCTAGCGCAATCAGGCCGTACTGTCGCGAAATCAGACGAAGTGGAGCCTGCTCCGCTCATTCCCGCGCAAGCGGGAATCCAGGGCCGACGGCATCGGATATTATTTATCTTTATTGACTGGGTCCCCGCTTTCGCGGGGACGAGCGGAGTCGAAATATCACTGCAGCTTGGCGCCGCGCAGCGGCGAATAGCTCTTGCCGTCGCATTTGTCGATCGCCACCGCGCTGCGCGCATCGACAATATTGCCGTCCAGGATGAACACAGCATAGGTGCGTGCCTGGCCGTTGAGATCGAGGCGCATGCACGCCTCCCACGTCCAGCCATGGTAGGCCGTTTGCACACGCTCGACGCTATCGGCGACCTCAACACGGGCGATCTTCGCATTGGAATCGAAGATGCCGCCGCGCGTCTTGAAATAAGTCATGAGGCCTTCGTTCTCGGCAAAAATGTCCTTCTTCGCCCGCAGATGTCTGGCAATGATGCCCCGATAGTCGGGGATGCGCTCGGCGCGGGCGCCGGCGCGCGGCTGCGCTGCCGCCGGCAGAGATGCGCTGGCGAGCAGAAGATAGACGAGTAGCGTCAGGCCGCGATTCGCGCGCATGCCGCCTTTTAGGCGAAAACGACGCCTCGCGCACCAACGAGAGTCTTAAATCCGGCGACCGTTAATGACTTCGTCGCCGCATGACGGACGTGATGAAGCCGTGCTACACAGCCCGCGCATTTTGCCGCGCCTACAACACATGCCAAAAGTCCCC
>Ga0070740_10001344_pt1 | contig 34850 bp, 29 predicted proteins | sample Coa_R2_FD_67286 | JGI IMG/M metagenome (GOLD analysis project Ga0070740, IMG submission 67286) | Surface soil microbial communities from Centralia Pennsylvania, which are recovering from an underground coalmine fire - Coalmine... | ecosystem: Environmental > Terrestrial > Soil > Unclassified ...
TCGGTGACGGTATTCATGGGAGCGAGCGCGTTCTTTTTGTCGGGCAGTTCGCTGGTCGTCATCGTGCTGGTTCAGCAGCGCGGGGCAACGCCTTTTATCATCGGCTGCATCTTCGCCTGCGGCGGAATTGGTTCGATCGCCGGCTCGCTGCTGGCACCTTTCCTCGAGAAACGCCTGACCGTCGGGCAGTCCATCTTGCTTTGTCGCTGGATGTTTGCTCTCTTCTGGCCGTTATACGCATTGATGCCGCTGCCTTTGCTGATGGGCCTGATTGAATTTGGCATAGGTTTTGCCGATCCGATCGAGGATGTGCCCTACTTCAGCTATCGGCTCTCACTCATTCCCGAAGAACTGCGCGGGCGGGTCATCAGCGCCTGCCGGCTCTTTCCGGGTACGCTCCGGCCAGCGGGCCTGTTCCTCACGGGACTGCTCTTGCAGCGCGTCGGAGCGGTGCCGACGCTGCTCATCTCCTGGCTCTTTCTTGTGCTTATGGCCGTACTCATGACGGGTAATCGGCATATTCGTCTCGCGACGACCAGATTCAAGCGAAAGGATAGCCCTCTGGCGTAACCTTTTTGCTGTCTTGTGGGTAGTCGAGAAAGGAATCGAGTCTGTCTCGCTGTGATCATTATTAATCTTGTATTTGGCTGGCGGCGTTGAGCCGAGAGAACATGGAGAGATCCCGTCACATCTTCGGGCAAGGTTCGAGCAGAGGCGGGACCTTTCGTCTACCCAAGCTTATACGTCACCAACCCTTTCGCTACCAGCGTTCCCGAGGCGCCCTGCACCTCGACATCGAGATAGACCAGGCTGCGACCACGCCGCAGCACACGGGCTGTTGCCTGGATATCCTCCTTTTGCGCGGCGGCCAGGTAGTTGACGGTTAGGGCGACGGTCGTGCCACGTGTACTGGAGGTGACTTCGGCGCCCGACCAGGCAGCAACGGTAGCCGCCATGTCGATCAGCGAGGCGATCGCGCCTCCGTGAACCGTTGTGCCAACGGTGATGAGCTCCTCGACGAAGGGCAGGGAAAGCGTTGTCCGGTCCTTTTCCATGCTGAGAAGCTGCATGCCCAGGTGTTTGACATAAGGTGAATTGGGCAACAACCGGCGGATAATTTCGGAGCCGTCAATGCGGTCATTGGAAGTGTCTGGTTGATTCATGAAAACAGATCCCCTAAATTTGTTCTCCACCAGCGTCCAGGTTTTAGGATGCTCTTTTATTATGTCTTTCCGGTTGAAGCATCCGCAATATGTAGAAGATGTGTGAGCAATGGGTGGGACGGAATATTTCGTGGGTAACTGGTAGGTAAAGTCGCGCGGTATGCTCAGAGGGCTGGCAGTGTATTGGTTCTGGTGTAACAGGCCGCGTATGAGTATGCAGAGACCTGTCTCCTTGCGTGGCCTGTTACATTTTGCGGCGCATCATCCCAGGAATGTTTTTCAGGCCAGCAGAAGATAGAAAACAGGGTGCCGGCCAACGAGCGTATTAGTGATCTCAAGTGCTGAAACCAGAGATGGGTGAAATATGGTGTAATAAAGAGAAATATATTGATAAAGAAAACGTTACTAAGACAAAAGTCCCGATTTCTTCAATATACTTGGGTTAATCTAAAAAAATCTGTACACTTAATTATGTCGTCCAAAGACGAGGACCTTCTTACGGGATTCATTCATTCATTGCAAGGCGGTCTTTTTTCCTGTGCATAGAAGCAGGCAGAAAAGAAGAAGGTACTCTGATGGGCTGGGAGACAGGAGTGGGGAAGTGTGTTTATCCCTGGCGGTACGGTATGTCAGGATGCAATCCATTGGCACGCCGTGGGGACGAAAGAGGTGAATATATACATGGACGGCAAGGGTCATGGCGATCGGCCATCGGAGCATGGTCGGTCGCGCAAACTAAAGGTTGTACTGGATACTCTGAAAGATCGAAGGCGAATTATCTCATCCTTCCAAATACACCGAGGTATTCTGGTTCGTGGGTTTTTGATAGTAGCAATGGTGCTTCTTCTGTTTGGGATAGTCAGCCAGTTTCAAGGTCCTTCAACGGACGATGTGCCAAGCGGTGAGACGGCGGTTAACTACAGTGCTTTTTTAGACCAGGTGAATACCGGCAACGTGCTGGCTGTAACCATTCGTGGAAATGAGGTGAACGCGCTTCTGCAGGAGCCTCTTACGCGGTCTGGCTCTCAGAGGGCGGTGGCGTTATCTGCTGCCCAGCGAACTGCTCAGATAGAAGCCTGGACGCGCTATACCGGTGCTTTGACCTCATCGGCGAGTTGGGGCTCTCCGACGCCGGCCATCGATCCGGCGCGTATGGTCTATACCACCGTGCCGGCCACCGGTTCGGACCAGTTGGTTCCGCTGCTGATGAGCAAGCATGTTGCGGTGACGACGCAGCCGGTTGAGCAAACGCCGGCCTGGGTCGGGTTGATCTGGAAGTTTGCCCCTCTGCTCTTTCTGCTGGTCCTGCTGGTGATGGTTCTGAGGCCGCGCAAGCAGACGCGCCTTCCTCAGAATATCAATGAGCATATTGCTCAATATACCAGGCGGCGCATCCGGCGTTTTGAGGGTGGGGCATCTCAGTCCCCCAGAGATGGGCAGGGCCGCAAGCCGGCGAACCGGGCCATCAAGTCCGGTACCACACAGCGTTCGGCGTTTACTCCTGCGGGTGCCGGCGCTGTCAGGCCGCTGAAGCTGGACCCGCCGACCACGTTCGCAGATGTGGCCGGCATTGATGAGGTGCGCGTGGAACTGGAGGAGATTGTGCAGTTCCTACGCTCTCCTGAGAAGTTTGATCGCCTGGGTGCGCGTATCCCGCGCGGCGCGCTGCTGGTTGGTCCGCCGGGGACTGGGAAGACGTTGCTCGCGCGTGCAGTGGCCGGCGAGGCCGGTGTGCCGTTCTTTAGCATCAGCGCCTCCGAGTTTGTGGAGATGTTTGTGGGCGTGGGCGCCAGCCGTGTGCGCGATCTCTTCAGCCAGGCACGCCAGGTAGCCCCAGCGGTGATCTTTATCGATGAGATCGATGCTGTGGGACGCAAACGCGCGATGAAGGCGATGGGCAATGAGGAGCGTGACCAGACGCTCAATCAATTACTGGTGGAGATGGATGGCTTTAACGCGAGCCACGCCGTGGTGGTGCTGGCGGCGACGAACCGCGTGGATATCCTGGATAAGGCCCTGCTGCGTCCTGGCCGCTTCGATCGCCATATCACCGTCTCGCTGCCCGACCGCGTGGGCCGCCAGGCGATTCTGCAGATTCATACCGCGAAGACGCCACTGCACGAAGATGTCTCCCTGGAGCGCCTGGCAAGGCTGACCACCGGGATGAGCGGCGCCGACCTGGCTAACCTGGTCAACGAGGCCGCCCTGTGCGCCGCGCGCAAGAACCTCGAGGTGGTCGATCACGAATGTTTTGAGGATGCGCTGGCCCGCGTGCAGCTCGGCGCCCTGCGTCCTCTGGTGATGACCGAGGAGGAGCGGCGTATTATTGCGTATCACGAAGGCGGCCATGCCCTGGTCGCGTACCATCTGAAGGACGCCGATACCGTCAACCGCGTGACAATTTTGCCGCGCGGCCAGAGCCTGGGCGTGACGCAGTTTGTGGCCGAGGAGGATCGCTATAACTATAGCCGCGAGATGTTGATGGCGAAGATCGCGGTGGGGCTTGGTGGGCGCGTGGCCGAGGAATTAACCCTGGGGCGTGAGCATGTCACGACGGGCGCTGAGAACGATTTCCAGGTGGTGACGGGCCTGGCAAAACGTATGGTGACTCGCTGGGGCATGAGCGACGAGGTCGGGGTGGTCTTCGCTGCCTACGACGAGGCCGGAGCGGGTCTGAATATGAGCCGCGTCGATCTTGCAACTCGCGCATCACGCGCACGCACACTGGCCCTGGATGCCGATGGATTCGCGGTCCCTAATGGCCGGATTGAGCCTGCAAGCTACCTTGCGTCCTCTGCCCTGGCCCCCGCAACGAGCGGCACACCAGGTTCGAGTATGGCTGTGATCGTCGATCGCGAGGTGAAAAAGATCGTAGATCAGGGCTATGATCTGGCCCGGCGTATTCTGCAGGAACATTTCGACCAGCTTCAATGCCTGGCCGAAGCCCTGATGGAGCGCGAACAGCTCGATCGCGCGGCGTTTGAAGCTTTGATGCAAGCTTGAAGCGTTTCCCCTGGAAAAAACTGGCCCCCGGTGCGCTAAAGGAGCATCGGAGGCCAGTTTTTTCCAGGGGAAACAGTATACTTATGACAGAGACGAAAAAGATACTCCTGAGTTATACAGCAAAGGCTTTGGGCATCAGGCTATGGATCGTGCAGCCAGGCGACAGGCGAGGAGAAAGGACTACTCTGCGCGCTCTGCCCCAGGAGGAGCGGGCGCGGGGCGCTCTTTCTCTCAGCGTTTAAAGTCTGAGTATGCGGCTTTCCTTGCTCAAATCGAGGGCATCGCGCGGCAGGAGGATCGCGCGTGGTATGCAGCTCTCATGCTCAACCGCCTGATGGCTCTCTATTTCCTGCAGAAGCGGGGCAGTTTGCCCGGATCTCTATCGGAGACTCCGCCGGGCGATCCTGACTATCTCTCTCGCCGTTTGCACGCGGTGCAGGCGCGGGACGATGGAGACCCCTCCCGCTCTTTCTATCGCTCGTTCCTGCTCCAGCTCTTGCGCGAAATATCCGGTCCCACCCGGACTGGAGAGCCGGGCAACGCTCGCTCTGTGGAAAGCGGGCTTTTTGCCGATCACGCGCTGGAGCGAGCCTATCCTGCCATCCATATCCCCGATAGCGCCTTTGCACGACTCTTTGCATTCTTTGATGAGTTCGAGTGGCGCGCCGGACCAAACGGACGCCCCGGAGCACGCACGGTCAGCCCTGCCGTTCTAGGCATGCTTTTTGAGCAGCAGACGGATCAGAAGCAATTCGGCTCGTATTACACCACAGCGGATATCACCGAATATATTGCCGCAGCCACGATCATTCCTTTTCTTTTCGATGCCGTGCGGCGGCGGTGCCCTGCGGCCTTTAGACCCGGTGGCCCGCTCTGGTCCCTGCTGAAAGAGGACCCCGACCGGTATATGTATCACGCACAGAAACACGGTTGCGCGCTTGCGCTGCCGCCGGAGATCGCGGAGGGTTTACATACCATATCGCTCAGGGAGCGCTGGAATGGGTTTGCGCCCGCTGCTTATGCGCTGCCGTTGGAAAGCTGGCGCGAGGTTATAGCGAGGCGCCGGCGTTATAGCGAGATACAAGCCAGAATCGAGGAGGACGCGCTTGTTACTGTTGATGAGATGATTACCTGCAATCTGGACCTGCGCCGCTTTGCCGGGGAGGCAATCAGGCGTTGCGCGGATGCTGAACTGCTCGACGCTTTTTATGCGTGCATGACGAGCATGGCTATTCTCGATCCAACCTGCGGTTCGGGCGCGTTTCTTCAGGCTGCGCTGCAAGTTCTGGAGCCGCTCTACAGAGCATGTCTGGAGCGTATGCAGGAGATGCTGAGAGTACAGACCGGCAGGAGCGCGTCCGCTTCTGCTGCTCAATCCGCGCTGGCTCATTTTCAGGGCGTTTTGCAAGAGGCAAACGCGTATTCGACGCTGCAGTATTGGATTCGCAGGTCTATTCTCACGCAGAATCTCTATGGTATCGAGATCATGCCCGAGGCGGTAGAATGCTGCAAACTGGGACTCTTCTTGCAAATGTGCGAGCAGGGGGAGGCGTTTCCTGAAATTGCCTTGCTCCCTCTTCTGGACCGCCATCTCCGCGCAGGCGATGCGCTGGCTGGTCTTGCGACGCCTGGCGATTGGCCAGCGGCGAAACTCCCGGCGCTCCCCCGCTGCGCTGAACCGGGCGAAGGCCGCGCGTCACGCCCCGGGGCTGACCGCCTGGATAGCGAGGAACGAGCGGCCGTGTGGCAGGCAAGCGGGCGGCCTTTCCACTGGTGGATTGAATTCCGCGAGGTCATGGCTCGCGGGGGCTTCGATGTCATTATTGGGAATCCGCCGTATGTGGCCGACAAAATCGGCCTCTGCCGGGGCCAGTTTTATGAGACGGAGCCGTGCGGAAATCTCTGCGCCTATACGCTGGAACGTGCGCTGGCATTGTTGCGTCCTGGCGGACGTTGCGGGATGATCGTGCCGGTCAGCGCCATCTCCAGCGAGAACTATCGTCCGCTGAGCAAGCTTCTTCTGCGACGCCGGGTATGGGTCAGTTCATATTCAAATCGGCCCGGCAAGCTCTTCTCCGGCGTAGAACAGCGCCTGGCGATTCTGTTAATCAGCAATGCCCACCCTCCGGCCCTCTTCTCTTCTCCCTACCGCCACTGGTACGAGCCTGAGCGCGCGCACTTATTTCAAACCCTCAGCTACACGCCGTCCTCAACCTGGTCGCGCACGGGCATGCCTCTGAAATCCGGCACGCCGCTGGCGGAGGCGATATTTTCCCGGCTTAATCAGCGTACCGGCTTTCCTCTGCTTCGATGCGAGCGAGCGGGAGCTGCGGTCTGGGTTCACGATGGGCCAACCTACTGGGTGAGGGCCCTGCCCTTTGAGCCAAATGGAGGGTGCGGGAGCGCTCGGTCAAACCACTATCACAGGATTCCGGTCAGCAATCAGCGCGATGCTTTTATTCTCGCGGCAATTCTAAGCAGTTCAACATTCTATCTGTTCTACAAGCTGGTCAGCAACTGCCGTGATCTGGGACGCAGGGAGTTGCGCTGCTTCCCCCTGGGCGATTTGCAGCCCGAGCTGGCCGAGGAGCTTGCTGCGCTGGGCCGCTCCCTGGCAGAGCGTCTGCAAGCGACGGCTGCGCAATGCTCGCGGCGCTATGCGAGCGGGGTGGTTATCTACGAGGAGTACTATCCGGCCAGGGCGAAGACGCTGCTCGATGAGATCGATCGCGTGCTGGCCAGGCATTACGGGTTTAGTGAGGAGGAGGTGGATTTTATTCTCCATTACGAGATCAAGTATCGCATGGGCAGGGATCAGGCCAGGATGCCGCCGGCGTAGCGCAGATCGTACACGCGTTTGCTCCCGCGCAGGATGATCTCTTCGCCGCGAAAACGCGCGATATCGCCCTGCGTCGAGTCGAGATAGCGATAGGGTTCGGTGTGGTAGCGCTGGGGACCGCGAAACGGGCGCTCATACGTTACCAGGCGAAGAACCTGGCGCAGGAAGGCGTAGATGCGGCGTATCTCGTCGGGACTGGAGATTTCAGGGAGGACGCCGCCCGCGTAACTCATGGCCCAGACGGGATGCTCGCGAAAATACACCGTCTCCTGACCGACGAACGAGGCCATGCCGAAATAGATGTCGCGATAGAAAAATGGGGCCTCGTAGTATTCAAGCTGCTTTGCGCCTGGTAGCAGGGGAGCTACCGAAGCTTCGTCGCTCTGGCCGGCGTAGGTTTGACGTTTGGCGTGCAAGAGAAAATGGATCAACTCATCGTAGGTAAATAACTCAGGCATCGCTGCTTCTCCCAAATCTCTCTTTTTGCCAGAATGTAGCATATTATGTGAGGCCGTTGCTCTCTTCTGAGAGAAATGTACCGTTTGTTATTCTTCCTGTTTGATGGGAGAGAGCGTCAGCCGGGGAAGCTGCACCAGACGCCCGATACCCCACACATCCTCCCATTCGCATTGATACATTTCCTGCGCTTCTTCTCTATTCTCATCTATCGCGTTTCTCGCGCGTTTTTTGCAATGCAAACGCAGCCTGTACCTGTCGGCATCCTTTACCGCGCACTCGATGTCGAGGAGATACGCTCCCCAGGGCAACGTCTCTATACGATAGCTCGCGTGCGAACGGCGCAGGGCCTGGGGGAGCAGCGGGCTGATGGTGAGCGAATCTGCGTGCTGCTCTTGCAGGCCCATCAGGTAGCGCATCAGCAGATGGACGCTCAGCGCGCCCCAGCCGTAGCCCTCGATGCCCGCATTGACATAATCAGTCTCTCCCCATTTATCCCTTACGACCGCGCTGCGGTATTCGCGTGTCACGCCTGGCAGGCCGCCGTGTGCGTCCGGTTCGCGACTATCGGTGCTGCGATAGGAGGCGTCGATAAAGCGGTAGGCGAGTTCGGCTGCCTCCTGGATCATCCCGGCGGCGTCGGTGGCGCCGATCAGCGTCATCACCACTGGCGGCCAGCTCAGCGGCGCCCACTGGCTGCTGTGGCGTGGTGGTTCCGCGAGGGCCGGGCGCAGGTGCGCGATCTGCTCGCTCCCGGCGGCCTCGCAGAAGAGCGGGGCCAGGTGCATGGCGTCGCGCTCGCTGGACCAGGCGCCGGCGACTGAATCGTAGTCGCGAAACCAGCCATCGCGCCACATCAGGCGCGTCTTGACCATAAACTCCGTGGCGATTCCATGCCAGAAGGCGCTCTCGGCGGGATAGGGATTCTCCTGCGTCTCGTCGGTGTGCGTGGGTGCAAGCGTCTCTGCCCAGGTTGCCAGGATAGCCGCGCTCTGCGCCATGCTTGCTTGCAGGTCCACCGGGCGCACCTGCTGGATGATCGTGCCGCCGGTCTGCTGGGGACCGAAGCGGCTGGAAACGTCCTGCCCGCTCTCCCAGGAGCAGGCGTAGGTCAGCCAGCCGTCGCTATCGCGGCGATGCTCCAGCCACCAGCGCACGTATGCAGCCGCGCCGGGGTAGAGACGCTGCAGCCAGGAGAGGTCGCCAGTTCGTCGCCAGATGCGGTCCGCGCACCACAGGGGATAGCCCCATTCGGGGGCGGTCCCGCACACCTGCCCATCGTCAGCTACCATGTTATAGCTTCCGTCCTCGCGCATGCAGGGCAGATTCGGGCGCGGGGCGGACTCAAAGTGCGTCAGCAGGACCTCTGCGGCCAGTTCTGGATCGGCGTAACTAAGGAAAAGCGCGTCCATCGCCGCCTCCGCCAGCACCAGGCGCGGGGCCTGAATCTGCATGCCATCGAAAGGTCCGCCCACCACCCCGGCGGAGGGACGAATGACCATGCGCAGCGTCTCCAGGTCATAGACCAGGCCGCGTCGCCAGCTTGCGGGCCAGTCGCCGCGCAGTTGGGGTGCCTCCTGCCAGAATCGCTCATCGTCCTGGCGATGGCCTGCCTCCGCGCGAGCAATCTGCTCCAGGCCATCGTTCCAATACTGCTCAATCTGATCCTGAGAGACGCCGCGCGCCAGCAGGGCGTTCAGGCGCACCGGCGACGCGGATTTCCCGCCCAGGGTCAGCGTACCTGCCAGGGCCAGCGCGCGGTGCTGCCAGCCGGTTTCGGGATCGCGCTGAGTAACGTTGGGCGGCGGCACGCGAGCGCCGTTGGCCCATGCCCCGATCTCCGCGAGATTCGTGCAGAGGGCGGCCTTCTCCCACTCAATCGGCGTACCGCCGGCAGCGCGTGCGCCGTGCGCAAACACATCCCCCTCGCTGGCCAGTCCCAGCATCGCATAGCCCTCGCCCCGCTTGCGCAGCGCATACCAGCCATGCTCCCACAGGCGGCTGGTGTGCGGATTGTGCGTGTGCAGATGGATCAAATAGCAGGCGACGCTCAGAGGATAATCTAGTTCGCTGCTCAGGTCAATCACGCAGCCCAAAGCATGTTCCTGCACCAGAAAATAGCACACGTTCAACGTGAGGTCGTACTGCTCGACCCGGCAGGTGTAGGCAAATCGGTTCTTCGTGTGAAGCGGACTGCTGATAGTGCAGCGATGGCGGCGAAAGTCTTCGGGCGTGATCAGCACCAGGTCATTGATTTTCAGACCAATGGTCAGATGAGCGGTATATTGGAATTGATTATTGACATAGCTTCCCAGGTTCGGCACATGCCAGCCCATGCCCAGCGGTGGCAGCGAACGCAGCACGCCGCTGGGATTGAGCTTCCACGAATGATAGGGATTATCCAGATAGCCGTGCGGGGTAAAATCGTCGTGCGGAACCATTGTTCAATACTCCTCTCTGGCCCGGATGAACGCTTGGAATCGGCCCTATTGTATGATGCTGGGAAAAAAGAGTCAAAGGACATGAAGGAACATAATCGCTGGCGTACCGAGGCAAAACAAGCCTCCGTGAAGCAGAAAATGAGCGAGTTACTCTGCTTGCGGCAAGCGTTGCACTGCCAGTGGCCACGCTCTGCATCGGAGACGGGCCAAAAAGTCGCTATCCTCTGCGCAGATCGCGTTTGAAAAGCTCGGGCCGCTTGATGTGGCGAGAGATCAAACGGAGGGAACAACGCCGATGACATCAGCATGCTCCCGCGCTCCTTTGGTGACGAGTCCTTCGTTTCTGTGTGGACAGGTTCTGTCCGGTACTCCTTTCCTTTCGACTTCCTGCTCTTGACTGATCACGCCGTGACGTGCTATGATCTTCATATCAGGATATACGTATATGATTAACAGGAGAGCAAAGGAACGATCGATGGAACACATCCCAGCCCTCGACGAGGCATCTTCCGTTGTCACGCCCCTGGAGATTTCCAAGCAGAGCGGCAGAACTGAAACGATGCTCGCGACCAGTGATGCCGAACTCTACGCCCGCTTTTTTCAGGTGTTGAGTGACCCGACGCGGGTGCGCCTGGTCCACCTGTTACTTGAGGCGCCAGAAACCGGGCGGACTGTCAGTGAACTGGTAGCTGCCATTGGGGCACCGCAAGGACGGATCTCGACGCACCTGGGATGCTTACGCTGGTGTGGCCTGGTGCAGCCCTGCCGCGAGGGCAAGTACGTCTACTATCGCATCGCTGACCCGCGCGTGGGCGAGTTACTCCGCATCGGGGGAGCCATGATGCGTGACCATGCCGCCGGGATTGCTTCCTGCGGCGTTATTCGCTGAGCAGCGGGGCGTCGGGAAAGGACCGCGTGCCTGGCGCCGGGTTCTGGAAAGAAGGATGGAGTGTATGCATCTTCAGTTTATCCATGCACATTCTGGCGAGCGGATGTCCTCTTTGCCTGTCATAAGGCGCTGGCGTTTCGTGACCATCCTGGTCGTGGGACTGGCGGGCCTCATCCATCTCTCGCTCATGCGCGAGCACTTTGAGGAACAGTTCATTTACGGGCTGGTCTTCACCGCCCTGGCGCTCTTTCAGTTCACCCTGGCGCTCCTGCTTGGTTGGCGGCCAGGACCGTGGGTCTATCGTGCAGGTATCTGGGGTAGCGGGATCGTTGTGCTGATCTACGTCCTGACACGCCTCATCCCATTACCGGGTGCAAGCGGGCCTGAAGAAGTCGATCTGCTAGGGATTGCCGCGACGAGCCTGGAAATCGCTGCGGTTGTGCTGCTTGCTGTCGCTTTGCCCGAACCAGAAATGACCAGCCGGTCGCATGGAGCGCCGCTCTGGTGGGGGCTCGGTGGAGCGGTGATCGTTGCGCCCCTCTGGCTCATCCTGACCGGCGTGGTGCAATGGACGAGTACCGTCTCTCCATCGCCCCTCACCTGGACAGGAACCGATTCCTGGTCGGCGCTCACGCCGATCCTGGTGGGGGGGCCGCTGCCCCATGTCTGGTTGGCCGCTCCCTGGTGGAGCCTGCCTGCTGCGTTCGTGCTCGCTGCCCTGGTTGGCCTCAACCTCGCAGGCTCTACCCGCCTGCTGCTTGCCGGGTCCATGAGTCCCAGAGGGCGTCGGGCGAGGTTGCTGGCGCTCCTGCCCGCGGGGTTGGCCGCTCCGGTGTGCTGTAGCGCGAGCACGCCCCTGCTGGCCCTGCTCGGGGTGCCACTCTTTCTCGGAGTGCTGGCCGCCCCCTTTGCGGCCTTGCTTTCTGTCGTGCTCCTCACATGCAGCCTGGTGTTCTCACATGTCCAGTGTAGGCGTGTCGCCTGTTCTCCTGGGAACGTCAGCGCTGTCTTGCCCGCAGGAAAGGCTGGTGAGGCAACTGAGCAGCAGGCATTGATCCCGAACCACGGCCCAGAGCAAAGGAGGTCTTGACGATGGGATGGTTCATCCTTCTGCCTCTTCTGTGCTGTGGCCTTCCGCTGCTGGTGTTCCTGCTGTTTGGGAGACACAAAGACGTTGGAAAATCAGATCTATGGTAACTTCTCTCGGTGGAAGCTCGATGACGCGAGTCTGCATTCGCGCCAGGGGGATCGCCTGTTCTGTTGAGAAGGAAACTCGTAGGAAAAGGAAATACGTTTGTTGAAACAACAACCATTTGTGTTGCGTGGAAGTGACATCGCTTTTGCGGCGCTCACAGACTTTGTCACCACGCTGTGCTGTTTAGGCTTTCCAGCTCTGGTCGGATTCCTCTCGACCCTGGGAGCAGGGTTCTTGGAAACACGAAAGGAGAGTGTCTGATGCGCCGAATTGGTGGCATTGTCCTCACCGTGACAGGCTTTCTCGCCTGCCCCTGTCACCTGATTATTACGTTGCCGCTGCTGATCTCCCTGCTGGCCGGAACAGCCCTGGGGAGTTTCCTCAGCCACAATACCGGTCTGGTCACTGCCTTCGCAGGCATCTACTTCGTCGTAGCGCTGACGTTGGGGACCGCTTTCTTGTTTGGCCCGAAACGTCAAAAACGTGCGGCAGAGCCAGCCTGTCCCACTTGCTCCCCTGCGGATGCACCCGAATCTGACCCCTGGCAGTCCTCGCACCTGGAGGATCTGCCTGTTGCAAGGAGATAATCTCGATGTCAACTCCAGAACGCTTTGACCTGGTGATCCTGGGCAGTGGCTCGACGGCCTTTGCCGCCGCCCTGCATGCCGCCGAACTGGGCAAAACCGTCGCCATGACCGAACATCGCACGGTCGGGGGCACCTGTGTCAATCGGGGATGTCTGCCCTCCAAGAACCTGATTGAGGCGGCCCGGCTCGTCTACGATGCTGCCTATCCCCGCTATCCGGGCCTCTCGCCCGTGCAGATGCCGGTCAATTGGGCGCAACTGATAGCCCAGAAAGATGAGATTATCCAGGACTATCGCGCCCACAAGTACGAGAGCCTGCTCGATCATCCCGAGCGCATCCAGGTCGTGCCGGGCCGAGCGACCTTCGTCTCCGACCACGAAGTGCAGGTCCAGAGCCGCGACGGCGCACGTCGGCTGGTGGGCGACCAGATGCTGATCGCGACCGGCTCAACTCCAGTGCTTCCTGCCCTCGCGGGACTGGCCGACGTGCCCTATCTGACCAGCGATCTGTTGAGTTCGGCTGATGATCCCTGGGAGACCGAACTGCGCGAGCAACCCCGTTCTTTGCTCATCCTGGGCGGCGGCTACATTGCGCTGGAACTGGGCCAGATGTTTGCTCGCTTTGGGACACAGGTCACGCTTGTCACGCGGGGCAAGAGCATTTTGTCGGGCTACGAACCGGAAATCGCCGAGGCGCTCAGCGAAATCTTGCAGGAGGAAGGACTCCGCATCGTCACATCCGCCCAGGTGCGTGGGGTCGAGCGTGCGGGTGAGGGAGTGACGCTCTCTGCCCTGCGGCAGGGTCGTGCGCAGACCTTCACCGCTGACAAGCTCCTGATCGCTGTGGGGCGTCGTCCCAACACGCAAGGATTGGGGGTGGAGCAGGCGGGCGTGGAGCTTGACGAGAGGGGAGCGGTCCGCGTCGATCGCACCCTGCGCACGACTGTTCCCCATATCTGGGCTGCTGGGGATGTGATCGGACGGCAGACGGAGAGCCAGATGGCGACGCCGGTGGGAGCGCACGATGGCAAGATCGCCGCTCACAATGCCTTCTCTGGCGAGAAGCTGCGCGAAGTGGACCATACCGTGATCCCCCGCGTGATCTTTACTGATCCCCAGGTGGCGGTGGTGGGCTTGACCGACGAGGAAGCGGTCGCCGCCGGGATTGCCTGCAAGTGTAACACCATCCCCCTCTCGGTGGTGCCGCGAGCCGGGGCCATCCGCGACACACGTGGCGTGATCAAGATGGTGCTGGACGATACCACCCGGCGCGTGGTCGGGGTCTCCATGCTGGGGACCAATGCTGGGGAGGTGATTCATGAGGCGGCGATGGCCCTGCGCTTTGGGGCCACGACCGACGACTTTATCGATCTGATTCACGTCTATCCGACGATGGCCGAAGCGCTCAAGATCGTGGCGATCTCCTTTACCAAAGATGTGAACCGGCTCAGTTGCTGTGCAAGCTGAACGCGAGCGCAGCGAGTACAACCGATCAGGGAGGCATCTGCTCCATACCGAGCAAGTTGAGCAGCTTGACCCTGCATCCTCTGTGATCTCGTTGCTCATTCAGGATGGATTAGCAACCTGCTGCAATATCCGCGACGCCTTTTGCGCGTACAGCCAGTTCTTCGCGTCATCCGAAGCGGCCTCGGCCCGGCACGCGCTTTATCCTGATGGTCACATCTTGCCCATCGCGGAAGCATCTCTCCTGGCACAAACGCTGGCTCGGTTGACGCTCCAACGGTTCCAAGAGAGAGGGAAGTGAACAGGCTTTCGCGGTCGGCCAGAAAGGGTCTCGTTTCCATGAGATCATACGGAAAGGAAAAGAACCATGTCGTCTTCATCACGACCTGCTCGCAACAGGTTATCCAAAGCGGCAGCCGGAAAAGCGCGCGGGGCCGGGCCTCGAACGGGTCCTCGCATGGCACGCCGCTCTGCCGGTTCCTCGGCGCTCAATTGGGGCATCCCGCTGGTGGTCGCACTTGGTGCAGTCCTCCTTCTGCTTGTCTGCTGCCTCGGCCTTGGCGCAGGCTCTGCCACCACCAGCGGGACAACGAGCCAGGCGGCCAGCGCCGGGAATGCATCCAGCACACAAGCCTCTCATGCCCCAGACTTTACGTTAGCTCTCCTGAGCGGGAGCACGTTTCATCTCGCGGGAGCCCTGGGACACCCGGTGGTGCTCTACTTTATGGCGCCGACCTGCGCCACGTGCGCTCAGGGCAGTCAGCAACTGGCCCAGGTGATGCAAACGGCTAAGGTGGCTGGGGCGATAGCTCTCGCGATTGATGTCACCCCTGGTGATCGCCCTGCTGATCTGCGCGCCTTCGTGCAGTCGATCGGGCAAAAAGCTTCGACCACGTTACAATGGGGGATTGATGCAGATGGCACGATTGCGACGGCCTATGGGGTTCAAACCCTGGAAACGATGGTGGTGATCAATGCGCAGGGACAAATCATCGCCGACAGTAGTAGTCCCATTGCACCAGCCCAGTTAGTTGCTCTCATCAAGCGCGCCGCCTGACAGGCGCGGCGCGCATCGTAGAAAGGAAGAAAGTATGGCATCGTCATTCCCACCGGCCTCCAACAGGCTAGAGCAGAGGGCGGGCGTGCAGGCCCTGGAAACCACCATCGTGATTGATCCGCAGGGGCAGATCGCCTATCGGAGCGACGGCGCCTTGCCTGCGCACCTCGCACAGATTGTGAGGGATCTGGCATGAGTCTGGTTGTACTCGGTGAATTGATCCATCGGACCCTCGCGGCAGGCGTGGGACCAGCCGGAGTCTCCCTTTCCCTGGCCTTCGGGGCGGGCGTGCTCTCCACGCTCAACCCCTGCGGTTTCGCGCTGCTGCCCGCCTTTGTCTCCTACACCGTCAAGCAGCAGGTGTCAGCGTCCTCCGCCGCGTCTCCATCCAGTTGGCAACGCCTGCTCCGCGGAGGAATCCTGGGCCTTCCTCTGACCGCAGGTTTCCTGCTGATCTTTTTAGGGGCAAGTGGCATGCTCGCCCTTGGAGGCCATCTGCTGGTGCATCTGTTTCCCTGGCTGGCCATCCTTGTTGGCGCGGGATTGGTGCTGCTGGGGGGCTGGACGTTGTTCACCGGTCGGTCGTTGGAGGTGCCGGGACTCGGCGCACTGGCAACGAAACTGCACACGGCGACGAAAGCGGAGCAGGCACCCGCCACGCCGCACGTGATGCGTGCCGCGTGGCTCTTCGGACTGGGGTATGGGCTATCCTCATTGGGCTGCACCCTGCCCGTTTTCCTCCTGGTGGTCGGGACGACGCTCACCAGTGGCAGGGTTGTGGATGGCGCCCTGGTGCTTGTGAGCTACGCAGCGGGAATGGCCCTTGTGCTGCTGATCGTGGCTCTGGCGGCGACCACCCTGGGGGATGTGCTGCGGATGGCGGTCTTTCCGCTCCTGCGTTGGGTGCAACCCGTTGCCGCGTTGTTCTTAATCGCAGCAGGGAGTTATATCGTCTGGTATCAGGTACATGCCGGGCTGTGGTAGCACCGGCACAACAGACGCGGGAAGCGAGAACATCTCGCCAGACCATTCGCATGTTGGAGGAAGACGTGCCGATATCTGTCTGGAGAACGTCTCTTGCCGCTTGCTTCCGCGCGTTCAGTCAGTATGGCCCGGAACGCGATTCGCTCAACGCGCTCATGCAAAACCGCTGGTGGTCGGAACCGTTTTGGGCGTGATCAATTATGGACCAATGCTTCTCTCCAGGCAATGGACGGAGGAGGAAAGGAACAAACATCATGACCTCACACACCATACAAAAGGCAATCACATCCCATGTGGATTTCTTCACGGCTCACGCGGAGGAGCTTCGCCTCTGGTTCCCCCTGTGGCGGCTCTTAGCCGACGGTTCGCCCGTTCGACTTTCGCAACTGGCACGCGTGTCGCACCGTTCTCTGGCCGAGATTCAGGCAGCGTTGCCATCCCTGGATGTACGGCTGGATCAAGAAGGCAACATCCTGGCCTCCGGGTTGTCATTGGTGCCCACGGCGCACCAATTTCACCTGGGGGAGCATACGCTCTACACCTGGTGTGCGCTCGATACGCTGGCGTTTGCCCCGTTGCTGGATCGCACTGCTCGCGTCATTTCCACCTGCCCGGTGACTGGTAAAGCGATTCGTCTGACCGTGACCCCTGAGGCCATCCTGGACCTCTCCCCGGCTGATGCGGTGGTCTCAGTTCATCTGCCGGGAGAGGAAACGAATCTCTGCCATGTCCAGGAAGACATCTGCAACGATGGATTCTTCTTTGTGTCACGCGAGGTCGCCGCTGCCTGGCCTTCTCTGCATCCTCAGGCCGTCTTGCTCACCGTGGAGGAAGCGGCGCAGTTTGGACGAGACCTGGCCAGCACGATTCGTTCTCTGGCGGACGAGCAAGAGCAACAGGACCTCAACCAGTACAGCATCTAAAGGAGAACGCTGGAGAGCATACGAGGGCAGCAGAAGCGGGCGCGGATCGGTGTTCACGATGCGTGATCTGAGAGGATTCCCCGATGCATGCGAACCTCCTCTGATCGCTGAGCGTGTCGGAGGTGATGCTCTGCTCCAAGCAGAGGTTCCTCCACAGACAGAGGGAAGAAAAGCCATTCACAATCTCTAAAAAACAGAACAGGGAGATATTTGATGCACCAGACACCATTAGAAGCCATCGCGCAAGCGATTTGTCAACGGCAGGGTCGCTATCAGCGCAATGCCCCGCTGTTTGCTCAGCTTGTCCGACTCCTCGTGCAAGGCCAGCCCGTAGCCCCAGAGCGGCTGGCGCACCTGCTTCAGCAGGACCAAGACGAGGTGATGGCAATCTTGCGAGCACACCCAGAACTGGAGTATGACGCGCAGGGCAACGTGGTCGGCTCCGGGCTCACTCTGGTTCCAACCACGTACCAGTTGCAGATCGGGCAGCAGATCTTGTTCACCTGGTGTGCCTTCGATACCTTGACCTATCCGGTGGACCTGCACGTGTCCGCTCGGGTTACCTCGCGGTGTCCGGTGACGGGAAAAACGATCCGTCTGACCGTAACGCCGGAACAGGTCCAGGACCTGGACCCACCAGATGCCCAGGTCTCGCTCGTTGTCGCAGTCGCGGCGGAATGCAGCTCTCAAAATGTGCGGGAGGACGTGTGCAACCACGGCCATTTCTTTGCATCCCCAGAGGCTGCAGCCTGCTGGCAAGAGGCACATCCAGAGGTGCTGATCCTGAGCGTCGCAGAGGCGTACCAAGTAGGAAAGCTGGTCCCCAGCTCGCCCGCGAAGCCTGAAGCATGAGAGGAGGATCACCTCCTCCCTCTCTGTTTTCACCCTGAAAAAACGCCGAGCCGGTCTTCCCACCTCTTCTGGGCCAGACCACAGAAAAAACCAGCAGGAAAAGGATGCAAGTCGGCGCGGCACTTTCGACTGTTGCGCCGGCTCACCGAGGCTGAGCGGGCACAGGCGCAGTTCGATCCCCGCGAAGGCTGCGAGGTCTTCCTGCTGCGGTAGGATGCACTGAAGACTCGCTCGCTGCATCGCAGCAGTTAAACCGCCGGGTTTGGGCAGATTCGCTGTCGGTCAATACGCCAATGAGCGGGGGCTGTGGACCCGCCAGGGATACCACAGTCCCCGCCCCTTCTTCAAAGTCAGAACCTACCAGCACCCATCCCAGCAGCTCCAACAGCCGCAGCCGCCCCAACCCCAACCGCAGCCGCCCCAGCCGCCCCAGCCCCAGCCGCCCCATCTGGCGGATGAAGCAACAGCCGTGTGTGCGGTCGTGCTAGCTGTCTGGTGGTTCGCGCTTTGCGCAAACGACGTGGTGAGCAGAGCCAGGCTCATCATCAGGCCAAGAGCCAGGGCAACAATGAATTTCCCTAGTTTCGACATCGAGTTCCCTTCCTTTCGTTTCTGAGCGGTTGCGCTCATAAGTAAGAAGTCAGGACACTACTGTATTGCCTCCGTAGGGAAGGTGGGAGGACAGAAGAAGGAGGCGCATTTCTTCTGTCATCACCTCTCTCTACCACTGTTGCAGGACGTTCCTGTCCTCAGGTTTTACTGTAACAGCCCTCTGCAAACTCAGCACCTTCACGTATGACCTGCGGCCATCTCTCAGAGGCGGGCCGGTTGCAGCATGCTTTCTCAAGAAAATGCCGAAGTGCCGATTGAGTATCAAGAGAGGGGAAGGACCTGGCTCTTATAGCTCATACTTGAAATAGAACGACCCGGCAACTCTTTGGCTGAGCAGGGAATAGAGTTGGGGAAAGCGTAGTCTTTAGTAAGGGGAAGGCAGAGGGGAAACAGGTGCAAGAGTACGACAGGCGTGCCCGTTTTGAGCAACTCATCCTACCACACCTGGAGGCCGCGTATAATCTGGCACGCTGGCTGACGCACAATGACCAGGACGCGCAAGATATGGTGCAGGAAGCGTATCTAAGGGCTTTTCGCTTCTTTCCGAGCTTTCATGGAGGCGATAGCCGCGCCTGGCTGCTGACCATTGTGCGCAATACCTGCAATACCTGGCTGCACCGGCAGCATACGGAAGAAGTGTTTGATGAAGAGATCCACGATGTGGAGTCCGAGAATCTGAATCCAGAAGAGTTGCAGATGCACCTGGTAGATCGGCAGAAGCTGAAAGAGGCGATAGAGGGGCTACCTGTAGAGTTTCGCGAGGTAATTGTGTTGCGCGAGTTAGAAGAAATGTCGTACAAGGAGATCAGCGCAGTGGCGCACCTGCCGGTGGGAACGGTGATGTCTCGCCTGACCCGTGCCCGCAAGCGGCTCCAGAGCTACCTGAAAGCTCGAAGCAGGGAAGAGGAGGAGTGACGTGAACTGCTCAGAGGTGCAATATCTTCTTCACGCATATGTCGATGGTGAACTGGACATGGCGCATAGCCTGAAGATCGAGCAGCATCTGCGAGAATGTCCCGGCTGCCGGCGCGACCATCACGATTACGAGGCCCTGCGGACAGCCATCAGGGACGACTCGCTATATTTTCAGGCTCCCGCGCTGCTCCAGAAGCGCATTCAGGCTGCGCTTCGCAAAGTCAGCGAGCCGGCAGCGCGTGCGCTTCCCTGGCGCCAACTGGCCGTAGCGGCGGCGCTGCTACTGTTTGTCCTGTTCGGCGTCTGGGGTCTCACCCAGTTATGGCCCAGGTCGTCGGAGCAGAACACGATGGTTCAGCAGGTGCTGGACAGCCACGTGCGCTCCCTGATGGGCAATCATCTCGTCGATTTCACCTCTTCCGACGAGCGCACGATCAAGCTCTGGTTTGTCAACAAGCTGGCCTTCTCTCCGCCGGTGATCGACCTGCGATCGCGGGGATTTTCCTTGCTAGGTGGGCGCATGGATTACCTGGACGATGAGCCGGCGGCGGCGATTGTCTATAAAGTTGACGCCCACGTGATCAATTTCTTCGTCTGGCCGACCTCGCAGCGCAATGAAGTGGGCGCGCGGCTGCTCAATTTCCAGGGCTACAATCTGATCTCCTGGCGCGCCTACGGGATGAATTGCTGGGCCGTCTCAGATCTCAGTTCCAACGAATTGCAGCAGTTTGTCCGTCTAGTTCAGGAGCGTATAGACCAGGCGAGGGAGGTAGCTTAACTGACCATATCTTCGGTGAACCATACCCAGCCGTTGGGTGCGGCATAGATGCCCACGCCGATGCGATGGAGCGTCTTGCTGGTCAGGTGGATACGATGCCAGCCGTTGGGAGGCTCATTCATCATGCTCTCCTGCACGGCGTAGACATTCTTCCAGGGAGGGCTGGAGGGGCCGGCCAGGCCGATGCACTCGCCGCAATCGCTAAAGCCCGCGAAACCCTCATTGGCGATGCGCGTGCATTGATTGACGCCATCGGGACAGGTATGGCTAAAGCCGCAGTGATACATATTCCAGCTATGCAGTCGCGCCCCGGCGGCCAGAGTGGCGTTCCAGGTAAAGGCATACAGTCCGAGAGCCGCGCGATCCTTATTGATCTGCGCAAACAACTGCTGAGTCAACTGTGTTTCCAGGGTGGTAGGAGCCGGCGGCTGTCCATACGGCGCCGGTCCGCTCGCAGAATTCGTTGGCCGCGTGCCCCTGGGACCCGTCGTCGGCGTGATTTGCTGCTGGACGATCGACAGGGCGGGCGTGGGTGTGGGATTGCTGGCAACGGTGGCGGTGGTAAGCGGTCGCCCGGTCGAACTCTGGCTCACCTGACCGCATGCCGCGAGCAGCGGCAGCAGCATGAGCAGCAGATACCAGAACTTCTTCACCGGGCGACACCTCCTGAAGATGATTGAGACGTGCAGAACACTCCCGTACCAGTGTAGCACACTGGATATCGAAGAACATGGAGCTATGGGCGAGCATGGTACTTTTTAACCGTGCCGTGGTGAAGATCGGGCAATCGTCAGTAGATGCGGGTCAGGACAATTGCGGTCATATCGTCCGGCTTGGCACGGATCGTCGTGTGGCGTTCCTGGCGAGAGCGCAGCAGGGCGTGTTCAACCAGGGAGCGGGCGGCCTGGTGACGCGGGGTGTTGCGTAGAATCTTTTCGATCTCTTCATCGGTCAGGTTATCGTGGATGCCATCGGTGCAGAGCAGCACGCGGTCGCCGATGGCGATTGGCGTAGAATCGAGGTGAATATTTGGCCGCAGCGGTCCGCCGAGAGCCTGGGTGATGCCGCCGCGATGCCTGAAGTAGCTCAACTCCAGGTCGGTCAGTTCGCTGCTGGACATCGCCTGGTCGATGCGCCGCGCATCATCCTCGCTCATCATCTGATTCTCCACCAGGCGTCCCAACAGCCCATCATCGACCGTCAGACGGCGCAGGGCGCCGTGCTCGGGCAGCAGGTAAACGCGGCTGTCGCCTACGTGTGCGTAGAACATCTGCAAATTTTTCCCCTGGCGACAGACTGCGCCAATGGCGACAGTTGTGGCCAGATCGTTTGTCCCGGCTCGGTGTGCGCCATCGGTGCGCACCTGTTCATCGGCATATTCGAGCAACTGCTGGAGCAGCGCGCAAAAATCGACCTTCTCGCAATCCTCCAGCCGTTGGCGCGTGTGATAATTGCGCGTGTGTTGATGTTTGATCTCTTTCCAACGCTGACGAGTGGCCTGCTCGGCGGTCTGCGAGGCAATCTCGCCGGCGGCGCTCCCGCCGACGCCATCAAAAACCGCCATCAGCCCGCTCGCCGCATCGATCAAGAAGCTATCTTCATTGCGTTGAGGATGGCGTTCGCAAGGAATACTGTAGCCCGTGATCTGGAATGGGAGGTGGGAAGAAGACGCTTTCCGATGGGTGGACGCTCGCACATGGGGGGAAACCTCCGAGGGGCGCCGGTAAAGGCTCCCCGGAGGAAACCTGCGCTGATCTGGCTTGTTTTCCGACATCGACGTCGAGTACTCCTTGAGACCGCTCTGCGTATCTAATTGATTTTGCTGTAACACTTGCATCTCACATTTTATATGTTTCATAAATTTGACATTGATGGCTTGCATATGGCCATAGTGTATATGCCTGCAAGTATAACAGAAATCGATAGGAAAAGAAAAGGGAGAGACGCCACAAATTGCCAAAAGTCTCTTCTTTCCTCACTATTTTTTACTGCAAATCGTCTGCTGTTTCGTCTTTCTTCAGTATTTGTCGTGTTGACGCAGAGTGTTTCCCGATGCGCGCAGGCCGCCCCAGAGAAAATCGTTTCTCGCCGCTCTATGGTAAAATGAGGCTATAGCTGCGGAGGAGAAACAGCTATGTTCAATGTGGTGGCGAAATGAAGAATGAGCGGCGAAAGGAGTTTTTTGTTATGATACACCACATCCTTGTTCCCACGGATGGCTCTGAGAATGCCGAGCGCGCGGTACGTTTTAGCGCCCAGGTGGCCGATCGCCGCCAGCAGGCGGAGGTCACGGTGGTCTACGTGCATCTGCGCGTCCCGAACGTAGTTTCACCACTTGCGGCGAGCGTGCTGGAGCCTGCACAGCCATTTCAGACCATGCATGCGGTGCCCGAAGAGATGGACGCGGAGGAGCGCGCCCAGGCTCAGCAGATCGTCACCCGCGCGGTACAGGAGATTCGCCGGTTAGTGACGTCCCCGGATATCACCGTCTCCGGGCGCGTCGTCGTGGCTGATCGCGTGGACGAGGGTATTCTCCACGCCGCGCAGGAGACGCAGGCGGACATTATTGTGGTCGGCACGCGCGGACTCAGCGCGCTGCGCGGGGCGATTATGGGCAGCGTCAGTCATGCGCTGATTGAGAAGGCGGAATGCCCGGTCCTGGTTGTAAAATAAAAAGATGTCTGACGATTATAAATCCCAAATAAAAAAACTTGTCGGCGATGACGAGACGTTTGTGCGCTTGGTGCTCAAGACGCCGCTGCAGGGGATGAGCAATCCCTGGCGTCAGGTGATTGTGCGCCCGGTACTGCTCAAGGGTGGGCGGCACCTGCAATTTTCCTACTTCAGCCAGAAGCAGGATATTACGAAAAACTATCGCGGCCCCGAGGCCGAGGCCAGGCTCGATGAGGTGCTGGCCCTGCCGTTCGCGAGCATTGCTGTGCAGTCCACGACTGGCGAGCGTCTCTTCCAGATTACCAGAAAGGGTCGGGCGATTCTCCACAAAAGCAAGCCCTCCTCTGAAATTGTTCCCAACCTGGCGCACGATGCCAGCAAGCAGCTTGCTCTGCCCGCCGGGCGGCCCGACGCCTTCTTGCAGGCCACCGGCGTGATGGATGAGCAGGGGCGTGTGCGTCCGAGCATGCACGCAAAGTTTACCCAGGTCAATGAGTTTCTCAAGCTGCTTGAGCACACGGGAGAGCTGGAGCGTCTGCCGGGCCGCCCTGTGCAGATTCTCGACTGTGGCTGCGGCTCGGCCTATCTCTCCTTCGCGGCCTATCACTATCTCAACGACGTGCGCAAGATCCCGGCTCGCCTGGTCGGTATCGATGTGAACAAAACGCTGATCTGTAAGGACAACGAGGAGAGCGCGCAGCTTGGCTTTAGCGGAACCCGCTTCGAGCATGCGGCGATCATCGATTACCGCCCGGAGGTCGCGCCTGATATCGTGCTGGCTCTGCACGCCTGCGATACGGCCACCGACGAGGCGCTCTTTCAGGGGATTGTCTCGCGGGCGCGGCTGATTCTCTGCGCTCCCTGCTGTCATCATCACCTGCAAGAGCAATTGCACGCAGTAGCGCCGCTCGGCCCGATCTTTCACGATGGCATTCTCAAAAACCGCCTGGGCGATATCCTGACCGACACCTTCCGCGCGCTCATTCTGCGTATGCTGGGCTATCGCACGGATGTTGTTGAGTTCGTCGCGCCCGAGCACACCGACAAAAATCTCCTGATCCGCGCCGTGCGCCGCAGTTCAACCCCAAACTCCTCCGCCGCGCGCGAGTATCTTGATCTCAAGAACTTCTGGGGCGTGACGCCCTACCTGGAGACGCTGTTAGGCGAACGGCTGACGGAGCATCTGGAAGGAATACAGGCCCGGATAGAGGTGTAATGTCTGCCTTTACATCAGCTCCGCTATGCGTAAGAAATTCTCAAACATCATACGCGTGTGCTGCTGGTAGATCGCGCCCTTCTCGGTCCATTCCTGGGCGAGGCGGGCCGGAGCGGTTTCGTCGCCCAGGGTAGCGACGATTTCTCGCACACAGGCGGGATCGCCCAGCCAGAATCTGGCTATTTCGTCGTTGAGCTCGATGTGAAATTGCAGCCCGTAGGCATGGCGACCGTAGCGAAATGCCTGGTTAGGCGCGCTCTCGTTGCTCGCCAGCAGGACCGCGCCCTGCGGTAGATCAAAGACATCGCTATGCCAGTGAAAGGCCAGTTGGTGCCCCGGCAGGCCGGCAAAAAGCGGGTCCTGGCGTCCGGCTTCGGTCAGGGGAATCTCGAAGAAGCCGACCTCGTTCAGATGGTGCCGGCGCACCTCCGCTCCCAGGGCGCTGGCGAGTAACTGGCCACCCAGGCAGATGCCCAGCGTGGGGATATCCGCCGCCACCGCCTGGCGCAGCATGGCTTTTTCCTGTTCCAGGTAGGCCAGCCCGTCATCCGCGTAGAGATGCTGCGGGCCGCCCATCAGCACAATTGCCTGATAAAGCGCAGGATCGGGCACGGGCATATTCTGCACGTCGACCGTCTCGCAGGCGATGTCGTGCGCGCGCAAAATCTCTTCCAGGTAGCCCGGCGGATCGTCCCAGACGTGTTGCAGGGCCAGTACTCGCTTCATAGCTGGTGGTGTCCTTTCCCTAAAAGATCGGTCAGGTTTTTTCTCCCCCAATGGTACTGATGGGTTGGAGAAAATTTTTCGTACAAAAAAATTTTCTCCAACCCATCAGTACCATTGGACATGGTTTCCTTAGAAAATCGCCTGCTCGGTATCGGCGTCGAAGAGATGGATATTGTCCGTGTCCACCTGCAAGCTGACCGGCCTGCCGACGTTTACCTGGGAGCGCGGATTGAGGCGCGCTTGCAGCGTTTTGCCGCCGGTGCCGTTGCCGGTGGTCAGGTAGACCAGCAGTTCGTTGCCCAGGTTTTCAACCACGTCTACCGTCGCGTTAATCACCGAGCCGTCCGAGGAGTCGTTGTTGATCAGGGCGCGGTCCTCCAGGTGCTCCGGGCGGATGCCGAAGATCAAGTTGCGTCCCGCTGCCTCGCGTGCCCGTCCTGCATAAAGTGGCGGCACCTCGACAGTACCCATGCCGTCCAGCACGATCTTCGTCGAGTCGCCTTCGCTAACCACCTTAGCGCCGGGGAAGAAGTTCATCGCGGGCGAGCCGATGAAGCCGGCGGTGAAGAGGTTGGCGGGATGATCGTAAAGCTCCTGTGGCGTGCCCAGTTGCTGGACGATACCGGCGTTGAGGACCGCAATACGGCTGCCCATCGTCATGGCCTCGGTCTGGTCGTGCGTGACGTAAATAAACGTGGTCTGCACGCGCTGGTGAATTTTGATGATCTCGGCGCGCATCTGCACGCGCAACTTGGCGTCGAGGTTGGAGAGCGGCTCGTCCATCAAGAAGACCTGGGCGTCCTCGCGGGCGATGGCGCGGCCAAGTGCAACGCGCTGGCGCTGGCCACCGGAGAGCTCCTTCGGCTTGCGCTTCAGGTAGTCCTGCAGGCCCAGGATCTCAGCGGCTTCGTAGACGCGCTTCTGAATCTGGTCTTTGGGCACGTGACGCAGCTTGAGGCCGAAGGCGATGTTGTCAAAGACGCTCATATGGGGATAGAGGGCGTAGTTCTGGAAGACCATCGCAATGTTGCGATCTTTGGGGTCGATGCCGTTGACCACGCGATCCCCGATGATGATCTCTCCCTCGGTGACATCTTCCAGGCCCGCGACCATGCGCAGGCAGGTGCTTTTCCCGCAGCCGGAGGGGCCGACCAGGACGAGGAATTCTTTGTCTTCAATGTCGAGGTTGATGTCGTGGACGACTTCCGTTTTGTTGAACCGTTTGTAGACGTGCTGAAATTGGACGCGAGCCATACCAAATTACTCCTTTTCGCTCTCTGGAACAGGCTGCTCGCTCTGGTCGGCTCTACGCCAGGACGAGGCATATTACTCCTTGCCTACTCCGTCAAATGTTGTTTTGAGCTATCGCTTAATGCCATCTTTGCACCCCGCCAGGACCTTTCCTGACAAGGTGGGAGTCAAAGGGGCCTCTTCACATCCATATCGGTTTCGTCTCTCAGCCCTGTGTGAGCCGCAAGGGAGATCGATAGGTGCTAATGGAGAGTATACCATAGGTCCGGTTAAAAAAGATAGGCCCGGCAAGGGTTTACCCTGGGTCTCTGGGTCTATTGAGAGGCTGGGAGAGAATTTATCCTCCCGCCGATCCTGTGCAGGCGATCTCGACCGTCCAGCTCTCTCCCGCTTCGAGCAGCAGCGGCCAGAGCAGCAGGAAGCAACTGCCCTGGTGGTTGCGCTCAAAGCCTGCCTCGGAGCCGGTGACGGTTTCGATGGAGTAGCGCCAGAGCGTGGCAGGCTCGCTGAGGGCGAACTCTATGTCCTGCTGCAGCCAGGTGTTGCCGATGTGGAACACTTCTACGCGCCTGACCTCGCCACTGCTGTCAAAGTGACTGTTCTCCAGGCGCTGGCCCGGCACGCGATAGTACGCCTGCTCGTTGCCGCCGCCGCCGAGCAGGTGAACGTTCCATTCGCTGGCGAACCGCGTCTGCAAACGCGCCTCGCTTCTGTTCTGGATGACGTAGCGCACCATCAGTTCCTCGCGCCCGCACGGCACGAAGAGGGTTTTGCTGACCAGCACGTTCTGGGGAGCCAGCGCGCCGGGCCGTCGAACCTGTCCCTCGCGTTCGAGCGTGACGGTGATTCCCAGGCCGTCCTGCTGCGCTTCTACCTCGTAGGGCTGCTCAACGAAATCGCCGATCTCCTCGTAGTCGGCCCGCACCACCTGCTCCCGCGTCGCGCCGGGCGCGAGAAAGTGATCGACCAGGCTGGAGCGCCGGTGCCGGTCCACGACCAGGAAGCGGTCGAGGTCAGGCTCTTTGGTTCTGACGACCGTGTGGGGATTCTCCGTCTGCTCTACAGGCTGCTCGCCCGCCGCTCTCTGTCTGGCCCCGCGCTTGCGCCGCTCGCGCTCATATTCACGCAGCGTGCGATGGTAGCCCTCTTCGTGCCTGGCCATCACGCAGAGCAGATTGTGCATGCTGCGGCGCATATCCCACTCGAAAAGCGCGCCCCCGCGCTGGGGATCAAGGTAGAGATTCTGCTGATCCCCCTCGATCAAAAGCTCGTCGCGGCTGTCGCGGTCAAAATCGGTAAACTCGTAGCTCTGCCAGTGGCCCGGACCCTGGAGGACTCGCTGGGCGAGGTTCTCAGCCTTGATGAGATGGTGGTAGATGGCCGAGCGCACGTGGCCCATGTAGACGCCGCCGAAAAGTCCATGCCAGTAGGTATCGTTGGCCTGCGCCTTCCACAGGTGATTCAGTCCATGCTCCTCACTCGCGCCCGCCGCGTATACCTCGTCATGCACGCGCAGCATTTTCTTGTGCTGATTGTTGGCCTCTGGATAGCGCACCAGGAAGTTGCGCCAGAAGCCGCCATGCAGAAATTGCAGGATCTCCTGATCGTGTTCGGCCTGGAGCTTATGCAGAAGCGTGCCAAAGGTGTAGGACTTACGCGGCGGCAGCGCCCACTCGCTCATCTCGAGATACGAGGCGGTAGGAATGTAGACACGTCCGAGCGCCGAATGGTCGCGCGCATACTCGCCCGGCGGTGTCAAGTGCAGCCAGGAGCTATTTGCCTCCAGCGCGCTGAAGAACTCTTCAACCCAACCATGCTGCCCGTCATCTCCCCAGCAATACTCGCGCGTGCCCGGCCAGCTTCCGAACTTCTCCCCGTCGTCGCCCATGACCGCGATGCGTGCGCCGTCGCGCGTTGCCAGGGAACGCAACAGGTCGATCGTCTCCTGCACGGGACGCCAGGGGATGGTGTAGCGCAGCGCCTGGCTGGTGGCGAAGACCTTGAGCACGGAACTCTGATCCTCGGTCGCGTAGTAGCCGTAGAGGTCGCTCTCCTCCAGGCCGGCGCTTTTCAAATGCACATCGTCCAGGATCGTCCATTCGATGCCAGCCGCGCGCAGCAGGCCCGGCAGGCCCGGCTCCCAGACGCGTTCGGCCAGCCACATGCCGCTCACCCTGGCATTGAAGTCCCTGTGTATGCGCTCGCTCAACTTGCGCACCTGTCCGAGCTTATCGCGATCGGGAATCGCCGGCAGAATCGGCTCGTAGTAGCCGCCGCCGACCATCTCCACCTGTCCGCGCTCGACCAGCGCCGCGACGCGCGCCAAAAATTCAGGATGTGCCTCCTCCAGCCAGTCCAGCAGGGAGCCGGTATAGTGCAGCGCCAGGCGTATGCGGGGATGCCGCTCCAGCGCCTCGATCAAGGGCAGGTACGCCTCTTCGTACACCTGCTGGAAAACCCAGGGAAAATTGCCCACCGGCTGATGATTGTGCAGCAGTAGCCCAAGATGAATGCTCTTCCCTTGCTCCATCGCCTCTTTCCTCAAGCAAGAATATATGCTCACTATACCTGAAAACATGTCCTCCTGGCAAGGTTCTGTTCCTTCCGTTTTGATTTGTTGAGTTAAAAATTTTCGCGAAAATTTTTAACTCAACAAATCAAAACGGAGAATCCTCTGAGATGGGGCGGGGCGGGTGGTGAAATGCGAGAGGCGGAAAGTTGTGTTGTCAGAGCAGAAAATAGCAACTTCCTTTTTTGGATACAATAGCCTATAATGATCCTGAAGGTCCTGTGTAAACAACTCATGCTCCATATCATGCACGTAGCCAGCGTACCAGCATACACGAAGGAAAGGTCGAGCCTATGGAGATGCCGGGAAACTATTATGCTGAGGCTATTATTGAGCATTTGCCCGTCGGCATAGGTCTGATCGATGCTCACGATTTTCGCCTGCTGACCGCCAATCCGCTTTTTCTGTCTTTCCTCGATCCTACCTGGCAGAACGGCCAGGCGCTTGGCAAGCCGGTTTCTGAGTGGATTCCCCAGGCGGAGGAGACGGGGATCATGGAGATTGTGCGCACGGTGGCGACGACTGGCCTGCCCTATCACGCGGAGATGTATCCTTTTCCCGCTTTCCAGCGCGGCTTTACCTACTGGGATTGGAAGCTAGAGGCCCTGCGCGGTCCCGACGGGCATATTCGCTACCTGCTCAGCACTGCATACGATATGACCGAGTTTGTGAGAACGCGCCGGCAGGCTGAGCGCGCGCAAGAAACGCTGCGCCAGGAGCACCAGAGTCTTGAGGAGGAGCGCCAGCGCCAGAATCTCTCGTTCCAGCAGCAGCTTGAGCGGGAAAAGTCCACCTTCCTCACCATGCTCAGCCATGAACTGCGCACGCCAATGACCGTGATCGTCGGCTATATCGAGTTGCTGGAGATCCTCGTTTCGCAGGGCGAACACCTGGACATGCAGGAATTCCAGCGCGTATTCGCACGCCTGAGCCAGCAGAGCAGCTATCTTGCCCACCTGCTCGAATCGATGCAGGAGATGGCGCAGATCGAGGCAGGGCAGCTTCCCCCCCACGTCGATCCCTGCGACCTGCTGCGCCTGCTGCGGCGCACGATTGAGAACCTTGAAGCGACGCTCGACGGGCGGCATATTCACTTGCAGTTTGAAGGGATCGCGGAGGGCGAGGCGGTGAATATCCGCGCCTGCGACCGCCAGATGGCGCGCATCTTCGATAATTTGCTGAGCAATGCGCTCAAATACAGTCCCGCCGAGAAGGATATCGTGGTGGGACTGCGTAAAACGTCCGAGCGGCCCGGCGAGGTCGTCTGCTGGGTGCGGGATGAGGGCATAGGCATTCCCGAAACCGAGCTGCCGCACATCTTTACCTGTTTCTATCGCATCCCCGAGTCCCGCTACGCCACGCGCGGCCTGGGCATTGGCCTCTACATCGTCAAGCAACTCGTCGAGGCACATGGCGGACGCGTCTGGGCCGAGAGCAAGCCCGGACAAGGCTCAACCTTTTACGTCGCTTTTCCTTTGCTGGACAATCCAGCTGTATATTCGTGAGTGTGGAAAAAATAAGGTATCAATTATCTTTGTGCTAAATCCTCCGCCCGCTCTCCTTCCAATACGGTTCGCGGATCAGCGTTTTGAGCAGCTTGCCGGCGGGATTGCGGGGCAGGGCCTCGACAAAATCGACGGAGCGGGGTTTCTTATAGTCAGCGAGATGCTGGCCGCAGAAGGCGATGAGTTCCTCAGCGGTAGCGCTGGCGCCGGGACGGAGCTCGACCACAGCCTTAACCGATTCGCCCCAGCGTTCGTCGGGCACGCCGATCACGGCCACGTCGCCGACGGCAGGGTGCGCGCTGAGCACAGCCTCGATCTCGGCGGGATAGATATTGACGCCGCCTGAGATAATCATGTCGATCTTGCGGTCACAGATGTAGTAGTAGCCTTCTGCGTCCCTGTAGGCAATATCGCCGACCGAGAAATAGCCGTCCCTGGTACTGCGGGCGGTAGCCTCCGGCTTGTTGAAGTACTCGGCCAGCCAGGAATTCTTGGCCCACATCTCGCCGGGCGTGTTGTCCGGCACCTCATTCCCGGCGGCATCGAGCAGGCGAATCTCCTGGCCCGGTCCCGCCTTGCCGCACGAACCCGGCTTGCGCAGTTGATCCTCGGGCCGCAGCAGCGTCACAATACCTGTCTCGGTGGCCCCGTAAAATTCCCACAGGCACTGGCCCAACCGCTCGGTCGCGCGCACCTTGAGGGCGTAGGGACACGGCGCGCCGCCCAGGATGATTGCACGCAGGGAAGAGGTATCGTAGCGGGCGAAGATCTCCTGGGGCACGTCACATATGCGTTGCAGGAGAATTGGGGGCATGAAGCTTGTGGTGATTTTGTAGCGATCGATCAACTCCAGCGCCTCGACCGGATCGAATTTCGCCTGGATGACGATCGTCGCGCCCAGCAGCGTATGCAGAGCCGCGAAGAAGCCGGGCGCGCTGTGATAGTACGGGCCGGCCAGCAGGTGGACATCCGACTCGCCCAATTCAAATGCCTGGACCGCCAGGAGAATATCCTGCACCGGCACGCCATTGGGACGATACGCGCCTTTAGGCTTGCCCGTCGTGCCGGACGTGTAGCTCATCGTCGAGCCCAGGCCGGTTTCCCCGACCGGCACCTCCTCGCCGGCCCGCGCGAGCAGCTCCTCGTAGCGCATCCAGCCAGCCGGCGCATTCTCGCCGATTGCGATATACGTCACCTCGCCTGCGATCTCAGGGCGTGCCAGCTCCACAACATTCACTAAACCCGGTCCCACGACCACAACCTTCGCCTGGCAATCGTTGACAATGTAGGCCACCTCATGTTCGCGCAGGCGATAATTGAGCAGCACGCTAATCGCCGAGAGCTTTGAGAGGCCGGCGGACACCTCCAGCAGCTCGATCGAATTATAGGCCATCACGGCCACGCGATCTCCGGCTTGCACGCCCAGGCTACCCAGCGCATTCGCCACGCGCCGGGCGCGCGAATTGAACTCCGCGTAGGTCAGCGAGCGTTCGCCGCAGATCAACGCGACCTTATTGGGGCGAACAAGAGCATGTCCATCGAGATAGTGAGTGGTTTGCGGGGCCGCCCCCGGCGTGCCTTCTGAAGTAGTCATGGCGCCTTCTTCCTGTTCTGCAAATACATCGTTGTCAATGGAAAAGGAATACGCTGAATATCAGGAATTATACCATGTTTCTCAGCCGTATACGTCTCTACCTTGTTGACTACGATTTCGCCGCGACCGCCTGTGTGCTGCCGGCCTGTTCCGCAATTCCCTCGCCGATCGTCTTGTGCCTGCGCGGCCAGCCGACCTGCATGCAGAGATAGCAGAGGATGGAGAAGAAGATCACGATCAGCGTGGTGTGGACCAGGGCGGCGAGGAGCTGGCCGGCGGTAAGGATGTTGAAGGCCCCGCTGACGGCCTGCAAGGTAATCAGGATCATGGCCCACCAGGCGCCCCGCACGACATCGCGGCGTTCGCGATAGCGGCGCACGACCAGGATGAGCAGCGCGAGCGTCAGCAGCCAGAGCAGGCCGGCGAAGTAGCGATGCAGCATCTGAATGCCGGCTAGGGAGGAGAAGCCGGGCAGGAGGGTCGAGCCGCAAAGAGGCAGTTGCTTGCCGCAGGCCGTGACTGCGCCGGTATGCTCGACGAGCGCGCCGGTATAGACGACGAGATAGGTGTAGATCATCAGCCCCAGCACCGGGTATTGCAGCCTGGGCAGGACAGCCACCACGCCGGGCGCGCGCTCAGGCAGGCTCCCGTTGACCGCGCGGAAAGGCAGCGCGAGCGGATAGTCGCGCGGAAGCTGAAAGAGGCGGATGGTCAGCAGAATCACGCTGGCGAAGGCGATCAGGGAAAGCCCGAAATGGACGGAGAGAATCCAGGGCAGCTCCCACTTGCCCTCGAAGGCGACTGTGACCGCACCCAGCGTACCCTGGAGGATCACAAAGAGCAGGCTCAGGGCGGCAAAGAGCTTCACGCGGAAATCTTTGCGATAGAGCAGCCAGGCGCAGACGGTCAGGACCAGAACCAGGAAGCCATCGGCACCGGCGGCGGTGCGGTGGCTGTATTCAACGAGTCCCTGAATCGTCAGCGTGCCGGGAATAATCTCCCCGTGACAGAACGGCCAGGTATTGCCGCAGCCCTGGCCCGAATCCGTCGTCGTGACCAGCACGCCCAGCAGCACCATAACATACGCGCCGATGGAGGTCACGATAGCAAATACTTTCATCAGACGATGTGCAATCATCGTTGTCGATCCCTTTATGTGTATGGCAAAAGAAATAACCGTTGAGAGCGAACGTTGTCTGGTCTGACTATAGCGGAAGTTTGGTCATATGTCAAAGGGCCTGTTCCAGACGTTGCCCACCACCAGCACGTCCAGCGTGCGTGGTCCATGCACGCCTTCGACGCGGTTCAGTTCGATATCGGAGGTGGCGGAGGGGCCGGAGATCAAGGTGATCGGCTGGCCGTGCAGGCGGACCGCATCGGCCAGGCGCGTGATCGCCTCGGGCACCAGGTCCACAATCTGTGTCTCAAAGATCACGCAGAGATGGTAGTCCGGCAGCAGGCTGAGCGCGCGGCGGCCCTGGCCCGCATCGCCATCCAGCACAATCGTCCCCGTTTGCGCGATACCCAGCGCGCAGGCGGTCAGCACGCCATCGCTCTGATCCAGTTGCGCGTTGCTCAGGGGTGGCTCGTCGCGCAGCAGTTCGATCCCGGCAGGCATCCAGCTTTGCGGCAGGTCAGCTGGAACGACCAGCCGGTGAACGCCCCGCGCGGCGCAGGCTGCGGCAATTGCCTCTGGCAGGCCCGGCTCGCTCACCCGGCGCACCGTCACCTTGTAGTCGCTGACGCGCTCGATAAACCGCTCGATCATCCCCTCGCGCGGCGCGTCGCCCTGCCGCCGGTAATCGCGCGCAACCGCCACGTCAACCGGCTGCTCGCTGGCCGGCACATCCTGCAAAGCCTCGCGAATACGCCCGAGAATCTCCTCGCGTGCGCTGCTCATACGCGTCCCACCTCTCCCTGCGTGCGCTGACGCGCGCGCCACCACTCACGAAAGCTCTGCGCAGGCACCGCTGGCAGGTCGCGTGCGATGGTCCAGCCGCCCAGTTCGCCGGGCAGCTTCTCGATCACCTCGCCATGTTTCAAGGGCCACTGACCGAGCTGGGCCATGCGCTGGGCGCGTTCATAGCGAGCGCGACTCGCGAACGTGCGCGCCATCAGCCGCATCACCAGCGCTTCGGGATGCGCGCGGTCCCGCCAACGCCGGCTGCGCTCCTTCTGGCGCACCACGCGCCCGCGCAGATAGATCAAAATCTCAGGAATGTTGATCTTCACCGGGCAGACCTCGTAGCAGGCTCCGCAGAGCGACGAGGCGTAGGGCAGCGTGCCGGCGCGCTCAACGCCGAGCAGTTGGGGCGTCAGAATCGCGCCGATCGGACCAGGATAGACCGAGCTATACGCGTGGCCGCCCGTGCGCTCGTAGACCGGGCAGATATTCAGGCAGGCGCTACAGCGAATGCAGTTCAGCGTCTGGCGGCCTACGCTATCGGCCAGCACCCGCGTGCGCCCATTATCGAGCAGAACCAGGTGAAACTCCTGGGGTCCATCGCCCTCACGCACGCCGGTCCACAAGGACGTATACGGATTCATGCGCTCGGCAGTTGAGGAACGCGGCAGAAGCTGCAGAAACACCTCAAGATCCTGCCAGGTGGGGATCACCTTCTCAATGCCCATTACCGAAATCAGCACGCGGGGCAGCGTCACGCACATGCGCCCGTTGCCCTCCGACTCAACCACGCAGATCGTGCCCGTCTCCGCCACCGCAAAGTTCGCGCCGCTGATCGCGACCGGCGTTGAGAGAAACTTCTGGCGCAGATGCAGACGCGCGGCATTCGCCAGTTCGCGCGGCTGATCGCTGAGCTGCTTCACCTCCAGCTTGCGCAGGAACACCTCGCGAATTTCCGCGCGGTTCTTGTGGATGGCCGGCACCAGAATGTGCGAAGAACCCTCGCCAGCCAGTTGAATAATCAACTCGGCCAGGTCGGTCTCAATCGCCTCGATCCCCCTGGCTCTGAGCGCGAGATTCAGACCAATCTCATCGGTGGTCAGCGACTTCACCTTAATGACCTCGCGAGCCTGGTGTGCGGTGACGATCTGAGCGATCAGTTCGTTGGCCTCCTCAGCGTCGCGCGCCCAGTGGACCTGCCCGCCCGCGCGCTGCACCGAGGACTCCAGTTCGAGCAGATACGCATCCAGGTGCCG
>Ga0070740_10001345_pt1 | contig 34844 bp, 28 predicted proteins | sample Coa_R2_FD_67286 | JGI IMG/M metagenome (GOLD analysis project Ga0070740, IMG submission 67286) | Surface soil microbial communities from Centralia Pennsylvania, which are recovering from an underground coalmine fire - Coalmine... | ecosystem: Environmental > Terrestrial > Soil > Unclassified ...
GAATGGGGTCGATCGGTTGCGGCTGCATGGACATGGCACACTCCTGGCTACGGTCAGTCGCTCCATTACACCACAGCCAGATGCCCTGGAGGAATTCGCCAGCGGTATCAATAATCCGGGTTAGCGCGTCCCCCCGAGGATCAGCGACCGCGCCTCTTTGTCGCACAAGACGAGGTACACCACGTAGCCGACCAGCAAGATCGTCGCGTAGTAGATGGCGTCGAACACGGTATGCGGGTGCAAATAGGGGCGGAACAGCCTGTCCCCTAGCTCGGCCAGCAGGGCCTGCGTCTGGGCCAGCACGTCCCAGCTATTGAAGCGCTGGACCCGACCAAGGTGCACGCCGATGCCGGTCAGATACAGCGTCACGATCACAAATAGCCAGCCCACGCGCCAACCCAGCACCTCTCGTACCGGCCGGTGCATCAAGGCCAACGAGGTAATGGCGAGAACGCATCCTGTCAGTGCGTAGACCGACAGCATCGTCGTGTCGTACCATATTTGTTTTGGTGTCTTGGGCACGAGATGGGAGAAGTCGGTCAAGAGGTAGGGCGCATTGGGGAGAAACAGCAACCATAGCGCGTAGGCTGGGAGCGTCAGCCACCACAGGCGCGGGGCCGCGCGATAGAATAGGGCGACGCACAGGCTCACGCCGTAGGGGACCATGGCCAGAAACAGGTTCCAGGGGATGAAGCGATAGTTCTGCATGTGCCCGAAATGGCGCCGTACCAGGACCAATACGATGTTTAGAACGAGCAGCAATGCGACCGTATAAAGGCCGAATGCGAAGCCGTCGCTGTCCTGTCTATCCTCGACACCGGCGGGTGCCGTCTCGGCGGGATACGTCCGGGCAGGGTGTAGTTTAGCGCTCACAGTTATGCTACGGGTAAGCTCTGATGATCCTCCGATCGCGGAGGAGGGACTTCTACGCTAGCCAGGATCGTGCGTGGTCCGCACGTAGTGCCCGCTGCCAAACATGCTGTGAGTGGGTACGACCTCGACCACGCGCAACGACATCGTCGGTGTCAGCGTCGTCACGTGGCGCTGCACGAAGAAGCCCACGGGCTGCGCCACGGAGAGAGCCAGCAGCGAGGCCAGCACGCCGCGGCTGTAGCGATTGCGCTGGGGCGGAATCTGGCCGGCCAGGACGGCGGATAGACCGGCCATGATCGAGGCGACGGCCAGGTTGGTGCCGCAACGCGGGTGAATAGCCATCTCGGGCTCGCGCGTGCGCAGAATCTCCAGCGCTTCTTCAGCCGCCGCACGAATCGCATCCGCATCCACCTTGCCCCAGACGTAGAAGCCGTTTGCGGTGGACCGGCCCGTGAACACAACCTTGGGATGCCGCGGCGAGAGAAGGGCGATCGTCGCATGCTCCAGGGCGTGATTCTGGCGCACGCGCTTTCCCAGTAAGACTTGATCGACCATATCATGTAGCCTGCTCATGGGCATAACTGCCTTCCAGATAGTATGGTGGCCGGCCGCGAGGGGCCGGCCCGAGAGATCAGGGCCGAACCTTATAGACCGCCAGGGCCGTGGTATCGGCAATATACAGATCGCCGTCCGGACCGATGGCGATGCCGCTCGGCTGGTTCAGCGTGCCGGCCCCGGATCCACCGGCGCCAAAGGCCTTGAGCAACCTGCCGGTCGTCGCATCCATCATCAGCACGTGATTGACGTGCCGATTTTGCGTGGTCGGAGCATCTGTCGCGAACAGATGTCCCGCTTTGTCGACGGCCAGGTACGGCTCGCTGTAGTCGTGATCGATCCATCCGCTGATCGGAATGCTGCTCAGGTAGGTGCCGTTGAGCGTAAAGCGCTGGATGCGCTTGTCCCAGTAGTCGGCCACGTAGACGATGCCCTTGCGGTCGATGGCGACGCCCGACGGCTCGAAGAACCGTCCGCCGGCGGTTTCCGGCCCGTGTGAGCCGGTGCCGATGTTGAACAGATGCCGGCCCTGCGGGCTGTACACCTGAATGCGGACGTTGCCGGTGTCCGCCACGTAGAGGTTGCCGTTCGGCGCGATGGCCAGCTGCCTCGGCCCGTAGAAGGAATCGGCGGCCGGCGCAGCTCCGCCGGTCAGGTTGGGATTGGGCCGGCCAAAGGCGCGCACGAACTTGCCGTCGGGCGTGAACTCCTGGACACGGCCGTTCCAGGTGTCGGAGACGTAGACGTGGCCATTCGGTCCGACCGCGATGCCCATCACCGCCGAACCGGCATATAGGTTACTGAACTGGCCCGGGCCGCTGCCGACCGATCCCCACGACGTCACGTAGTGGCCATTCTTGTCGAGTTTGACCACGCGCGCGGCGCTGGAGTCGGTCAGATACATATTGCCGGACGTGTCGACCGCCACGGCCCGCACGGCCTGCATCGGTACCGGCAGCTTATCAACCGCCGCGGTCAGCAGCGGCTTGATCGGCTGCACCAGCGCGGTCGCGACATCCTCGGTCTGATTGGCGGCCGTCCAGCGCACATCGGCCAGCGCCTTGGCGTGGGCCGAGGCCCAGGCTTGACCGGCGGCCCCGGTCTGCGGAATGTACTGGCTAACCAGGCTCTTGCGGATCAGCACAAAGAAGCGATACGAATTGGACCAGGTCTTGAAGGCCTGCTGGTCAAACGGAGTGCGCGTCGCCCACCAATTGATCACGTTGGCCCACGACTGCGGGTTCAGGGCATCGCTCAGGAAACCGCCGAGTCCCCTGGTCTCCCAAGACTTGTAGCCGTCCTCCGGGAACCACCAACGCAGCTTGAACTCGTAGGGCGTGTAGGCGGCGAGCGATTGCATCTTGTCCTGCGGCTCCAGATAGGTGGTGGCATCTTCCCAGCCCACCATGATGATCGGATAGCCCTGCTGGGCCGCGGAGATCACGCCGTCGCCCGCGGTCTTGGTGTCGGTGTCCGACCCCACATAGCTCACCGTGGCAGTGATATCGTGCATATACCAGACCCAGGGCCACGAATCCGCGCCGTCGATCCACGCATACTGTTTGCCGGGCGCCGGAGGTATCTTGTGGATGACCTTCGAGACCATGGGCACGTCGGGTGAGGTCTGGGTGTAGATAAGCATCTCGGTTGGATTGGCGCCGTCCACGTAGGCGAGGGCGACGGATGAGCGGAACGAGATGAGGGTACAGACGGCCAGCACGGCCGCGGTGATGATCTGGCGTCGCCCGAAGCGCACGCCCTGCAGCATGCGGCCCGCGTAGAGGGCGGCCACGAAGAAGATGGGCACCAGCACGTGCAGCGTCAGCCAGGGCATCTTCTCGCCGGCATAGATGTACAGCGCCGAGTTCACGACGGTCCACCACAACATGAACGTGATCAAGACGTGGCGCGGCTGCGATATCAGCAGGGCCACGCCGCTGATCGCCGTCAGCCCGATCAGGCCGAGGTCGACGAGGTGCGGGACCGACTCCCCCATGAACAATGCCAGCAGGGCGGTCACCACGAAGGCGATCGCGCTGATCGTCGAGAAGCGGGTGCGGCGGTAGGCGAAGTAGAAGTAATAGGCCAGGCCGGCGGCGCCGAAGACCACGGCCACCTGCTCGTAGAGCGGTATGATCAGGAAATAGTAATACCAGGGCTGGCCGCCGCGGGCCACGGCCTGCTGCAACTTCCAGTAGGAGAGCCCGCCGGTCAGGAAGTCCGTGTTGTAGTTCACGGTCTGGCCGGACGCGTTCGTGGTGGGCTGGGTATGGGCGCCCGGTATGAAGCCCCACTGCCAGGGGTCATTGATCGGCAAAAACAAGATGTATGTAATGAAGGCCATGATGCCGATGCTGGTCAGCCAGGCCCGCGGCGACGTGCCGCGCAGCGTATCCAGCACCGGGGGCAGGTTGGCGCGCGAAAAAGCGCCCAGGGCGGCGACAAAGGCGTTTTCGCGCACCTCGGCGCGCTTGTTGGCCGGCCGCGCCGGACGCAGGAACTGGTAGGCGTAGGCGACGACGAACACGCCGATCAGGAAGCCCAGTGCGATGATGGCCGTGAAGTAGGTGCTTTCCTTGGTGGCCCAGGAGAGGGCAAACCCCGCCGCCGCCATGTACAGCCAGCGATGGCCGTTCCTGGCCCCGCGCGCGTGTATCCAGCGCATCAGGCCGACGAAGAAGACGACGGTCCAGAGCGCGAAATAGATGTCTTCGCGCGTGAAGCGGGAGTAATAGAGGAAGGCGGGAGAGAAGGCAAACAGCCCCGACAGGATCAGCGCGGCGTAGCGTCCCAGGATAGGGCGCATCAGGAACGGCAGCGCAATCAGGGCAGTGCCGCAGATCGCCGCGTCATAGCGTGCGGTGGCGTCGCTCACGCCGAAGATGAGGAACATGAGCGCGTTGCCGTGAAATTGGTAGGGACCGTGCATCATGGGATCGTAATGGTACTCCGAACCCTGGCCGGTCCACGCCTTCCATAGATACCACGAGTAGGTGGCGTGCAGGCTTTCATCGTGGTGCAGGGCGCGCGAGCCCAGGTCCCAGAAGCGCATGATGGCGCCAACGATGAAGAAGGCGCCGTACAGGATCCACTCAACGGCCGAGACTCGGGCGCCGACCATCTCGCCGGATAGGCTGAGTACCGCCTCCCCCGACGTCGGTTCGGCCGGCACCTCGTCAACGTGGGTTTGTTCTCGGGGGCCCGCGGCACGGCCCCTCGGCCGGGCGACTTGCTCCGTCGTCACGATGTCTACCTCTAGTCGTCTCACTACAAGGGCCGTCAGCCGCCCGATGGGCCGGAATCTGGCGCTGCAATCACGCTCGATCGGTGCAGACTGCACCGCTCTTGGCCACTGTACTCATCGTTCGGGCTACCGTCAATGAACCAGGTGTCCCCTGCCTGGTGGGCGCACGCTGCCCGGCGCAGGCTCTGCCATCAACCTACACTGTACCGTAGATACCCGCAAAGAGTCATCCTGATGGTCGTGTTGACACCCCCCGTACCCCACCTTATAGTATGGTCGGAGGTATACGTTTAATGAGCATTGAGATGGCGGTGGTTTCACTCGTGATCCTTGCCGTAGGCATCGGGATCGGTTATGCCGCCTTCCAGTTCCGTGCACAGCAACGGCTTCGCTCAGCCGAGGCGACGGCGCAGAAACTCGTCCTGGAAGCCCAAGCAAAGGAGAAAGAGATCCTGCTTGAGGCCAAGGATGAGGCCCTGCGACTGCGCAACGCCGCCGAGGCAGAGAACAAAGAGCGCAGGGCCGATATCCAGCGTCTGGAAAAGCGACTCAGCCAGAAGGAAGAGAACCTGGACCGGCGCGGCGAATCGCTGGAACGGAAAGAGCGGCAAATCTCACAAAAAGAGCAAAAGATAGATGAATTGAGGGCGCAGGTCGAGGAACTGCGCGGGCAGCAGGTAGCGGCCCTGGAGCGCGTGGCCGAACTCAGCCACGAGGCCGCCAGGGAGATGCTCCTGGGGCAGGTAGAGGCCGAGGTGAAGGCGGACGTCGATCGGCGCATCCGCGATCTTGAAGCGCAGATCAAGGCCGAGGCCGACATGCGCGCCCAGAAGATCGTCGGCCTGGCCATTCAGCGCTGCGCGGCCGACGTGGTGGCGGAGACGACAGTCTCCGTGGTCAACCTGCCGAATGAAGACATGAAAGGCCGCATTATCGGCAAGGAGGGCCGCAATATCCGCGCCCTGGAAGCGGCCACGGGCGTCGATCTGATCATCGACGACACACCGGAGGCGGTGATCCTGTCGTCGTTCGACCCGGTCCGTCGCGAAATTGCGCGCGTCGCCCTCACCAAGCTGATCCTGGACGGGCGCATCCACCCGGCGCGCATCGAAGAGGTTGTCGCCAAGGCCCGCCAGGAGGTGGAACAGTCGATCCGGGAGGCGGGCGAGCGCGCCGCCTTCGACGCCGGCGTGCACGGCCTGCACAGCGACCTGATCAAGTTGATGGGCAGACTGAAGTTCCGCACCAGCTACGGGCAGAACGTCTTGCATCACTCGGTCGAGGTTTCGTTCCTGTGCGCCACCATGGCCGCCGAAATGGGCGCCAACGTCCAGGTCGCGCGGGAGGCCGGCCTGCTGCACGATATCGGCAAAGCGCTCGATCACGAGGTGGAAGGTCCGCATGCCGTGATCGGCGCCGACATCTGCAAGCGACTGGGCAAGGGAGATCGGGTGGTGCATGCCATCGCCGCTCACCACGGCGACATCGAGCCGCAGACCATCGAGGACTTCATCGTGGCGGCCGGCGACGCCATTTCGGCGGCCAGGCCGGGCGCGCGGCGCGAGACGGTGAGCACCTATATCAAGCGGCTGGAAGCGCTGGAGGAAATCGCCAACTCCTTCCCCGGCGTGGAGCGCTCGTTCGCCATCCAGGCTGGGCGCGAGTTGCGCATAGCCGTCAAGCCAGATGAGGTGGACGATCTCAACTCCATGCGCGTGGCACGGGATGTCGCGCGGCGCATCGAAGAGAGCCTGGAGTATCCCGGGCAGATTCGCGTCACCGTCATCCGCGAGAAGCGCGTGGTAGAGATCGCCCGATAGGGACGCCGCCGGCTATGCGTGATGCGCATCCTGTTCATCGGTGACGTCGTCGGCAAGCCGGGACGCCGCGCCGTGGCGTCTCTGCTGCCCCTCTGGCGTCAAGAGCTGCTGTGCGATCTGGTGATCGCCAACGGCGAAAACAGCGCGGGCGGTGCCGGCATTACGTCGAGCACCGCCGCGGACCTCTTTGACGCCGGCGTCGACGTGATCACGACCGGCAATCATGTCTGGGATCAGCGCGAAGCGCTGTCCTATTTAGCGACCACCGAGAGGGTGCTGCGACCCCTCAATTATCCGGCCGGCGCACCGGGGATTGGCGCGACCGTCCTGACCATCCGTGGAACCGGCGTCCTGGTCGCCAATGCCATGGGCAGGGTCTATCTGACCGGGCTGGACGATCCATTTCGCGGGCTCGACGACCTGATGACCCAGTATCGGGAACGAGCCCGGGTCATGGTGGTCGACTTTCACGCCGAGGCGACGGCCGAGAAGCGCGCCATGGGCTTCTACCTGGACGGGCGCGCCAGTCTGGTGGTCGGCACCCACACCCACGTGCCGACCGCCGACGCCCAGATCCTACCCAACGGCACGGCCTACGTGACCGATGTTGGTATGGTAGGGCCGCTCCATTCGGTGATCGGCGTGCAGGTGGAACCGATCATCCGCCGTTTTGTGACCGCCCTGCCCCAGCGCTACGACACCTCGACCGATCCAACTATCCAGGTCAACGCCGTCCTGGCGGACATCGACGAGCAGTCGGGGCGCGCCCTGTCCGTGGCGCGGGTGGATCGTATCGTCCGGCTGGATGGTACACTGACCAAACGGTGAGGCAAAGAGAGTTACATGAAGGATTATCGACAGTACAGTTTCTGGCTTGAGACAGCCGGCGACGACCTGACGCCGCGGCCCGCGCTAGAGGGTTCTATCGACGTGGACGTGGCCATCCTTGGCGCGGGATATACCGGGCTCTGGACCGCCTACTACCTGTTACAGCGCGATCCGTCGCTGAAGGTGGCCGTCCTGGAGCGTGAAATCGCGGGGTTTGGCGCCTCCGGACGCAATGGAGGCTGGTGTTCGGCCGGCTTTCCCGTCTCTCATGACCTGCTAGAGGAACGCTACGGCCGCGACGCGACGCGCAGCGTCTACCTGGCGATGTGCGACGCCGTGGACGAGGTGGGGCGCGTGTGCACGGCGGAAGGTATCGACGCCCATTACCATAAAGGCGGCGCATTGCGGATCGCCCGTGGCACCCATCAACTGCCCGCCATTGACGGGGCCGAGGCCACGTACAGCCGCCTGGGCCTGGATGGCCACTGCGTCCGGCTCGACGCCGGGGAGACCAACGCTCGGGTCAGGGTGGCCGGCGCGCTGGGCTCCGTCTTTCTGCCCGACTGCGCCCGCATCCACCCCGGACGCCTGGTGCGCGGCCTGGCCCGAGCGGTGGAACGGCGCGGCGCCACCATCTACGAGCAGACGCATGTGACGCGCTATGAAACCGGCCGCTCCCCCCGTCTCATCACGCCGCGCGGCGAAGCGCGCGCGCGGACCATCGTGCTGGCCGGTGAGGCCTATCTCACGCGATTGCCCCCGCTGCACCGCCAGCTCATCCCCGTCTATTCGCTTATCACGCTCAGCGAGCCGCTGAGCGCGCAGCAGTGGGAGTATATCGGCTGGCGCAACCAGGAATGTATCTCCTCCCATCGGTTGACCGTCGACTACCTGTCGCGCACTGCCGACGGGCGCATCCTGTTTGGCAGCCGCGGCGCGCCCTACGCCTGGGATTCCACCATCACCGACGCTCAGGACCGCCATGGGCCAACGCACCGCATGATCCGGGAGATGTTCATGGAATGGTTCCCATCGCTGCATGGCATCAACTTCACCCATGCCTGGGGCGGCCCGGTGGGCATGCCCCGCGACTGGATGCCGACGATGTCATACGACGCGCGAGAAGGCGTGGCGACGTCGCGCGGCTACACCGGGCAGGGCGTGGCGACAACGAATCTGGCCGGGCGCGTCCTGACCGATCTCATCACGGGCAAGCAGTCGGAACTAACCACCCTGCCCATGGTCGGGCATCGCTCGCCCGATTGGGAGCCGGAACCGCTGCGTTGGCTGGCCGTTCGCTACATGCAGTGGTCGTTCCTGCGGCTCGACGCGCGAGCGGAGCGGACCGGCCGGGCGCCCAGCGGTCGTACCCTGGCCGAGCGCCTCGGACGCCACTGAACCGGTCAACTGTGCATGAGGGTGTACAGTATGTTGGCGGTCATCCGCTGCAGGGCGGCGTTGGCCACGTGGTGCTTGCTCCAGTTGTTGTCGCCGGCGCTGATGTCGTCGTCCATCAGGCCCCAGCTCCACACGATACTTCCCGCTGAGAACACCTGCGCCCCGCTCGCCGCCTTGTACAGCGTCACGTTCGCCGTGCCCTTGGTGCCGTTGTAGTTCGTCACCGGCGTCGTGGCAAGTATCTGCAAATCCTGTGGCGTCGTCGCGTCGTGCTGCACACCGTCGTACTCGTAGCCCACCACCCCGGGGATCACGTCGCCGTCATGCAACCCCGTCTGGTAATACGGCCAGGTCCCGGTGTTTTGCACAACCAGTCCGGGATACGGCGGATAGAACCACCCCTCGAACTCCTGCCCGATCAAGGCGTCTTCCGGCCGGTTCACCAACGGGTCGCGCCACTTCACCGTGGCCAGCGCCGGCTGGGTGCTCACCAGCGGGTCCAGCGTCTTGTCCTTGTAGCACACCATGACGCGCTTGGCGCCCAGGCTGCTCCCCTCCAGGCGCACCTGCCAGTAGCCGATGTTCGCCCCCAGGAACGCCACCGACACCCCGGCCGCCACCGCCGCCTCCACGTTGTCGCGCATCCCTTTGCTCCAGTACTCGTCGTGGCCCACCACCAGGAGCACCTTGTGCTGCTCCAGGATGGCGGCCGAGGCGTCCGTGTCCAGGTCGGTCTGGTAGCTTACGTCGTAGCCTCCGCGCTCCAGCCACTGCACCATCGGGTACTCCCAGTACAGGAAGTCGCCCGCGCCGTAGCCGCGCTGGTAGGGCCGGTCGAAGGAGACGGCATAGGCCCGTTGCGCGAAATTTGAGCTGCTCTCGTCGCTGCCACCGTAGAGGGAAGGGCCGCCCCAGGCGTTGTAGGCCTGGTACGTGTTGACGCTGGTCTGGAAGAGCAGGGGGCTGTGGCTGCTGTCGTCGCGCACCACGAAGATGATGTAGCTCTGGTAACCGTCGGCGCGGGTGAGCTTGGCCAGGTAGACCCCGCTGCGCCAGGCGGTGGGGACACTCAGGGCGTACTGGTTGGTCCAGGCGCAGGAGACGGTGCGGCGCACGGGGTCCTGGGGGCAGGCGGGCTGGCTGATGCCGGCCAGGCCGGCCACGTGGAGCACCAGGCGGGCGCCGGCGCCGCCGTACCAACCCATGCGGTACAGATCGAGCGTGTAGGCGGAGGCCGGCGCCGTATTGACGAACAGGTTGATCTGGCCGCCAATATTGACACTGGTGGCGGAGGCGTAACCTTCGACAAGATGGCCGGCGACGGATGGCTTGGTGATGGCCCAATCCGAGGAGCCGGGCAGGGCATTCTCGGCCACGATGCCATTGGTCCCAGCGGGCGTGGTGGTGGCCGCGGGCGTCGGCGACGGGACGGCGGTCGGCGTCGCCGGGGCCGGCATCGGAGTCGCGGCCACGGTTGGCGCGGGAGCGGGTAGAATCGTCACGCTCAGGCGCACCAGGCGCCGTGTTTGCCTGCCCCTGGCTATCAGCGTGTGCCGGCCCGCCGCCATGTGAACGGACACCGGGCCAAAGCGCCCTTGAAAGGAACCCTGCGCATTGGTCCGAACGGCCTTGAATTGCAGATGTTCTTTATCCCAGTACAGGTAGACGGTCTCCGATGCGCCGAAGTCGTCGCCACGTATGTTGACGAGCTGCCCGGCTATGATGTGACGCGGCACGCGCAACGCCGCGGCCGGGACCGTGATGGTCGAGGAAGCGGTGTTCCCGCTCAACATGCCCATGGCCTTGACGGAGTGTGTGCCGGCCCGCGCGGTGATGGGCACCACGAGGAAAGCCTTGTTAAGGCCTCCGCTGCCATTTGCCGTATCGGTACCGCTGAGTTGCTTACCGTCCCAGAATAGGCGGATCTTCTCGCCGGCCCTGAACCCGGACATCTTGAGCGTGACGCGCTGCCCGGGCGCCGCGCGTCGCGTAGAAGGGGTCAGCGTGGGACCACTGGCCGATGGGTGCCGGAGCACGAGGGCGCTGGCCGCAGGGTGGTGGGCAACAGGCCCGCTACCCACCGGGAGCTGGGCCAGCGACAGGAGAGAAACAGCAGCCACCAGGTTTAGGGCACACCGTACGTTCACACCTTACCTCCGAAAGAGGAGCGCTCTCATGTGAGCGGACATGAGCGCAAGTTATACATCTCTCAAGCCGGGAGCGGGATGTCAGGTAGCCATCCGCACCAGGGGTCGAGTTGACCTTGAATCACTCCATGCTACCAAATGCCCTGTTAAGGCATGGTATGCCATGTGTAAAAAGTCTGCAATTGGGAGTTTAAAAGCGGTGGTCGCACGTGGTACTATCAGGTGGACAATTGGCGCGCTTTAAAGATACGCGCGCCCGCGAAGGGGTCTACTCATGCTAGTCCAGCTCGTCATTCGCCGATTGGGATTCCTGGTGCTGGTCCTGGTTGGCATATCCCTCATCACGTTCTTTCTCTCCCATGTCGTACCCTCTGATCCCGCCCGCCTCTACGCCGGCCCGCGCGCCAGCGCCTCGGCGGTTGCGCAGATCCGCCATCAATTCGGCCTCGACCTGCCAATCTGGGAACAGTACTGGCGTTACGTCACCAACCTCCTGCACGGGGACTACGGCTACTCGCTGTTCTCGCACCGCGCGGTGAGTGCCGACCTGGGGGACTACCTTCCGGCGACCATCGAGCTGACGCTCGCGGCCACCATCATGATCATCGTTGTCGGCATACCGCTCGGCGTCATCTCGGCCGTCTGGCGGGGTTCGATCTTCGATCAGATCGGTCGATTTGTGTCCATCACCGGCTCGGCCGTGCCCGCCTTCTGGCTCGCGCTGATGGCTCAACTCGTACTCTTCGACCAGCTCGGCCTCTTCCCGTCCGGCGGTCGCCTGGACCAGGGCGTTTCGTTGCCCTACACCATCACCGGCCTGTACACCATCGATAGCATCCTGGAGGGCCGTCTGGACCTGTTCGTGCAGGCGGTCTGGCACCTCTTGCTGCCGGCGGCGGTCCTGGGTTACGGTTCGCTGGCGATCCTGACGCGCATGGTGCGGGCCAGTATGCTGGAGTCGCTGGCCCAGGACTACGTGCGCACCGCCCGGGCCAAGGGGGTGATGGAGCGCGTCGTCGTCTTGCGCCACGCCCTGCGCAACGCTCTGCTTCCCGCCACCACGGTGATGGGCCTGAACATCGGCTTCCTGCTCGGCGGTGCCCTGCTGGTGGAAGACGTGTTTGCCTGGCCCGGCATCGGTCGCTACGCCACCAATGCTACGCTGGCCCTGGACTACAACGCCATCATGGCCGTGACGTTGGTCGGGGCGTTTCTCTTCGTGGTGGTCAATCTCGCGGTGGATATCCTCTACATGGTCCTCGACCCCCGCGTCTCGTATTAGGATCAGGTCAGGAGCGGACAATGGAATACACTCCTTCAGGCCCAGCAACCGAACGGGTCGGCCCGTCGGGCACGGCGGTGGCGGCCGGAGAATTCGCCGAGGTGATCGCGCGCCCGTCCAGCTTGCGACAGCGCCTGCGTCGCAACCGCCTGGTGCGCTACCTCATCTTCGACTGGCTCAATCTCATCGGCGTGCTGATCGTCGCTCTCATCGTATTCCTGATGATCTTTGGTGCGCGCATTGCCCCCTATTCGCCCACCGTCCCCGATTACAACTACATGTCCAGCGGACCGTCCACGGTGCATTGGTTTGGCACCGATCAGATCGGCTACGACATCTTCAGCCGCATCCTCGCCGGCGCCGTCTACTCGGTCGGCACGGCGGCAATCTCGCTCGCGGCGGCTGTCGCCTTCGGCCTGGCGCTGGGTGCGCTCTCCGGATTCGCCGGTGGCCTGGTCGACGAGATCATCATGCGCATCACCGATATGTTCCTGGCGTTTCCGATATTGATCCTGGCCCTGGCGGTCGCGGCGTCGCGGGGACCTGGGCTTGAGAGCGCCATACTCGCCCTGGCCGTGGGCTACTGGCCCATCTATGCGCGCCTGCTTCGTGGCCAGGTGTTGAGCCTGAAGGAGCGAGAATACGTGGAATCCGCCCGCGCCCTCGGCACCTCACCCCTTGGTATCATGTGGCGCCACATCCTGCCCAACGCGCTTGGCCCGATCATCGTCGAGATCACGCTCGATATCGGCGGCGTCATCCTGTTCATCGCCTCGCTCAGCTTCATCGGCATGGGCGCTCAGCCTCCCAGTCCGGAATGGGGCGCCATGATCAACGCGGGCCGCGACTACCTGCGCACGGCCTGGTGGATGTGCACCTTCCCCGGACTGGCCCTGACCCTCGCCGTCCTGGGCTTCAATCTGGTCGGCGATGGACTGCGCGACGCCCTCGACCCGCGCTCGGTCAAGCTGCACTAACCGGCGGTGAACCCTCGATGACCGCCACGATACACGCCATGCCACGGGCGCCGGGCAAGCGCCGAGGTCGACGACGGCTGTGGATTCCGCTGGCGGCGGTCTTGCTCCTGCTGCTGATCGTAACGCCAAGCTCCGTCAATGCCCTGGTGACCTATTGGTGGTTCAACGAACTGGGTTACGGCGGCGTGTACACCACGGAACTTGCCGCCACCTGGGCGGTCGGCCTGCTCGGCGCGGTCGTCAGCTTTGCCATACTCAAGGGCCTGGCCTATGTCGTGACGCGCGTTGCCAGGGCGCAGGGCCGGGCTCAGTCATACACGGGCATAGTGCCCGTCGTTGTCAACATCGTGCTGGTCGTACTCTCGCTGTTGCCCGGATTCGGTCTGGCGGGAAACTGGCAACACGTCCTCTTTGCCTTGCATCAACAGCCCTTCGGCGTGCAGGACCCCATCTTCCACCACGATGTGGCCTTCTACGTGTTCACTCTGCCCTTGTTGCAAGACCTGCTGGGCTGGCTCGGCACGGTGCTGTTCATCGGCCTGGTGGTGGCGCTGATCCTGCTCTATGTCCTGGACATCGGCGGACGCCTGGCCTCCGGCTTCGATCCCAACGTGCTCGTCGGCGATGTGATGGGCGGCGTGCAGTTTGATCTGCGCTGGCTCCGCCCCTACCTGACCGTCATCTCGGCCTGGCTGGCGCTACTGGCGCTGCTGATCGCCGGCTCGAACTGGCTGATGCGCTACAACTCGCTCATCTCGCCCGGCAACGGCTTTCAGGGCGGCGACTATGTCGACTTGAACGCCGGCATACCGGGATGGACGATCTTGAGTGTCCTGGGCATCCTCGCGGCGCTGGCCCTGCTGGTAAACGCTCTCGCGATCCGTCGCTGGACCATCGTCGGCGCCGTGATCGCCCTCTGGTTGGTGGCCTGGGCGCTGCTGGTGATCATCTATCCCGCGCTCGTGCAGACGCTGAAGGTGAATCCGGCGCCCCTGGCTGCCGAGACACCGCAGATCGCCCATAACCTCGCGGCGACGCGCGCCGCCTTTAACCTGGCGAACACGACGGCCTCCGACTTCCCGGCCACGGCGATCAGTGCCTCGCAACTGGCCTCCAATCGCGCCACGCTGGAGTCGCTGCGCGTGGTCGATCCGGATCAATTCAGCGCGGCGGCGCAGCAGCAGCAGGCAATCCGCACCTATTATGACTTCACCAACGTCGGATTGGACCGCTACCAGGTGGCGGGACATCTGCGCCAGGTGCTGATCGCGGCGCGCGAAATGAATCAGGACCAGTTACCCACCACCGCGCAGACCTGGCAAAACCTCAACTTCACCTATACCCATGGCTACGGGTTGGTCATGGCCCCGGTCAACCAGGTCGCGTCGGATGGGTCTCCCCTCTACTGGATCAAGGATATCCCGCCCCACGCCAATCCCGATACCCCGATCGCCGCCAGCCTGCCGCCGGTGAGGCAACCGCAGTTTTACTTCGGGCTGGACACCAACAATCCCGTGTTCGTCGACACCGGCGCCAAGGAATTCGATTTCGGCACCGACTACAGCGAATACAGCGGGACCTATAAAGGCACGGCCGGCATCCCAATCGGCGGGTTCTTGCATCGCCTGGCCTGGGTCATTTACTTCAACTCGCCGATTCAGATCGGCACCTCCAGCTACCTCACCTCGAGCTCGCGCGTGCTGCTGCATCGCAACATCGACGATCGTCTGGGCATGCTGGCGCCGTTCCTCACCTATGACGGCGATCCCTACCTGGTCCTCGACTCTTCCGGGCATCCCTACTGGATCGTCGATGCCTATACCGGCAGCACCAACTATCCGTATGCCGAGCCATATACCGGCGACTTGGTCCCCTCGCTGTCGGGCGTGACGTACCTGCGCAACGCGGTCAAAGCAACCATCGATCCATATAATGGCACGGTGCGGCTCTACGTCGCCGACCCGTCAGACCCCATCGCCGGCACCATCGCCAGGACCTTTCCCGGCCTGCTGCGGCCCATCTCGTCCATGCCATCCGACTTGCGCTCGCACGTGCGCTATCCGGAGGATCTCTTCAACGTGCAGTCCGAGGTCTTCGCGCGCTATCACCAGACGGACCCACAGAGCTGGTACAACAACGAGGACCAGTGGGCCATCCCCGCTCTGCCATCCGAATCCGACAGCAGCCAGCTCGTGCCGATTGCCCCGTATTACGCCGTCACGCGCTTGCCTGGTAGCTCGCGCGACGAGTTTGTGCTGATGCGGCCGTACTCGCCATTGAACAAGAACAACATGGTCTCGCTGCTGGTTGGCCGCTCGGACAGCCCGCACTATGGCCAATTGATCAGCTACCGCTTTCCGCTGGGCCGGCAGGTGTTGGGTCCCGTCCAGTTCCAGGCCAACGTGCAGCAACAGCCCGACTTTAGCCGGGATATCACGCTGTGGAGCCAGCAGGGGTCGCGCGTCCACTTTGGTACAATCATCATCACCTCGGTTGGCAGCGGGCTGCTCTACCTCGAGCCGCTGTACTTGCAGGCCGAGAACAGCAAGATTCCGCAACTTCAGCGCGTGATCGTCTACGCGAACGGCAAGCTGGTGTGGGGCACCTCCATCGACAATGCCCTGGGCCAGATCTTCGGCAACGCGGCCCCACCTCCGACCTCGTCGCCCCCGCCGTCCACGACCCCGCCGCCGCCCGCGACCGGCGGCATCACCGGCACCGTCCCGCTGACCGGCACGGCCCGCGCGATCCTCGTCCAGATACAGGCACACCTGAAGGCGGCGCAGGCCGCCTACGGCCGCGGCGACTTCGCGACCTACGCGCGCGAGCAGGCGGCCGCTTACCGTCTCATCAAACAAGCTTTGGGCCAGTAAGCAGGCTCTTCAATTCTCCTGAGACTGGGACCGTGGTACCATGGCCGCGTGGTGCCCCGTGGTATAAGATCATGAGGGAGAGGAGCATGGCGCAGTGGAACAGATGTGTTTGATGGCGGTCCTGGCGCACCCGGACGACGAGGTCTTCAGTACCGGAGGGATCTTCCGGCGGTATCGCGACGCCGGCGTGCGCACCGCCCTGGTCTGCGCCACGCGCGGTGAGGCCGGCGAGATCAGCGATCCCGCGCTGGCCACGCCCGAGACGCTGGGGCAGGTGCGCGAACGGGAGCTCCGCGAATCCTGCCGCATCCTGGGCATCGAGGACCTGAGTTTCCTGGACTATCGCGACGGGACCGTCGCGCAGGCCGACGAGGTTGAAGCGGTGGGGCGCATCGTGCGCCAGATCCGGCGCGTGCGGCCTCAGGTGCTCGTGACCTTCGATCCCGGTGGCGTGTACGGCCATCCCGATCACATCGCCATCCACCACCTCACCACCAGCGCCTTCTTCAAGGCCGGCGATCCCACCTGCTACCCCGAGCAGATCGCCGCCGGGCTCCCACTATACGCGCCGCAGAAGCTCTACTATGCCGCGCCAATGGCGAGCGCCTTCCGGCGCATGCGCGACCTTGCCGCGTCGCTGGGACTGCCGTTCGCGCCCGGCGGCGATGCCGCCACGCTGACCGTGGACCAGATGGGCCTGCCGGACCAGGCCATCACCACCATCGTCGAGCTTGACGACCGAGCCTTTGAGCTCAAGATGGCGGCCATGCGGGCCCATAGAACGCAAATGCGGCCGGACTCGTATTTCAACCGCCTGCCTCCTGAGGCCATTCGCGAGTGGCGCGGGACGGAGCGTTTTGTACTGGCCTTTCCGCCCCGCGACGACATGGCAACCGGCGTCATTGAGACCGATCTCTTTAGCGGTGTGCGCTTGCAGGAGAATGACGAATGAACGATAGCGACTTTGGATGCTGCGATCCGCATTTGCACACGCTCTTTAGCGATGGTCTGGGCACGCCGCGCCAGGTGCTGGAGGCCGCGGTGGCGCGCGGGCTCGACGTCATCGCCATCACCGACCACGACACGGTAGAGGGCGCCCAGGAGGTGCGAGAGCTGGCGGCGCGCGAGAACTACCCCATCGAGGTCATCATCGGCACCGAGGTGACGACGGCGCGCGGCGTCCACATGCTGGCCCTCTTCGTCGAGGACAGCCTGCCCGTCTATCAATCGGCCGCGCGCACGGTAGAGGAGATTGCCCGGCGCGGAGGGCTGGCGCTCGCACCGCATCCTTTGACCGCGCTGACGCCGAGCATGGGCCAGCGCATGATCGAGACCATTCTGGCGCGAGGTCTGCCATTGATCGGCGTGGAGACCATCAACCCGAGCCCCGCAGGACGGCCCCGCCGCCGCGTGCTGACGCTGAACCAGAAGTGGGGCCTGGCCGAGTTCGGCGGCAGTGACGCGCACTTTCCCGCGCACGTGGGCAATGCCTTCACGCGCTTCCCCGGGCACACCTCCCAGGAGTTTCGCCAGGCCCTACTGGACCGCACGACGATTGCCTGCCTGCACGACCAACCGCCGGTGCGGATTCCGCTCAGCGACTATGCCAGGCAGTCCAGCCGGGCGCTGATCATCAGCCCGATGCAAAAGATCCGGCGGGTGCTGGCCGGATCATAGAGCGCGGCATTGGCCCGGATTATTCCTTGGCGTCCGCCACTCGGGAGCATAGGTGCCTGGGGGCGCCGGCAAGGTGCCGGCGCCCCCAAGGGCTTGCTCTGCGACCCTCGTGAACAACGAAGGTTAGCCCGGTGCCGAGGAGACCACCGTCACTTGCTGAGCCGCCACGCGAATCGGGAGCAGCGTCACCATGCTGGCGACGATGGCGACCAATAGCACCGTGAAGATGCTGCGATATCCCCACGCCCCAACCATCGCGGCGGCCACGAAACTGGAAAAGAAGGCGGAGAGAGACTCCGCGCCGGTCTTCAAACCGGCGAAGACGCCGACGCGCTCGGGCGGCACCAGGAGGGTCAGTAACGGCCAGGCCAGGGAGAGGCAGGCGTTGCCGATCCCGGCCACGATGAGCACCGGAACGACTTGCGTGATCGTGGTCACCACGAAGGCGCTCGACGCGGCCAGCGCGATCAGGACCATGCCGGCGATGATGACGGGCTTGATGCCGATGCGCTCGGCCACGCGGGCGGCCGGCACCGTCAGCAGGCCGGTAACCAGGATTACGATCAAGAACAGCTTCAAGGCGTCGCTATCGGAGACGTGCAGAACCTTAATCGCGAAACGGGTCAGGTTGACCTGAATGGTGTTGATGCCGGTGTTGTAGAAGAAGAGCGCGACGAGATAGCGCATGGCCTGGCGGTGGCTCTGCAAGGCGGCCACGTACTCGCCGAGGCGATGGCGCGGCTCGATGTGCGCCGACTCGCGCTGTTCCGGCACGGTGGCGACGGTGATGAGGACGGTGACCAAGATTCCCGCGGCTACCAGCGGATAGGCCAGCGCCGGGATGTGCTTGCCGAACGGGCCAAAGGCCAGGGCCAGGGTCAGGCCGACCTGTCCCACAAACTGCACCACGATGGCCACGGCGTTCAGCGTGGGCCGCTGTTCGGGCCGCGCGATGTCGGCCATCAACGCGGTATAGGGGTCGGCCGCCACGTTGAAGAATAGCGAAAAGGCGACGATACAGGCCACGATACCCGCCAGGTTCGGCGCCAAGGGCGTGATTGCCATGAACAGAGCGCTCAAGGGCATGGCGACCAACATGAACGGCCGGCGCCGGCCGAGTCGCGTCCAGGTGCGGTCGCTCCAGGCGCCCACGATCGGCTGGATGATCGTGCCCTCGATGGAACGGGTATTGCTCATCAAATTGACGAGCAGTACGTTATTGCTCGGAATGAGCAGCGGCAGGACGGCATTGTTGAAAGCGTAGAAGAAGCCGGTGCCGATGGACGCAACGCTGTATTGCGCCATGGCCTTCTTCGACAGGTCTTGCACGTCCTGCGTCTCTATCACGCGCCCCTCCTGAATCCCGCTATAAGCAGTGTGAGGCATGAGGCGCTGCCGCGTCCAGGGCTACCATCGCCCGGAGCTGTAGTCCAACCGCCTACTGCGCCTGGAAGTGCTGGAAGGCAGGCTTCTGGCCGCCGTTGCGGTCGAGCAGCCCCCACGATGTATTATTGACGAAGCCGGGATTATCCTGAAGCTGGAACCAGCAGACGTCGGAGACATAGCCGAGCTGCCGAATGGCGCTGAACAGCGTATCCAGATTGAGCGCTTGAATATCCTCGGTCACCTGCGGTTGATTGACATCGCCGGTGCGCCAGCCCACTTCGGTCAGCGCCAGTGGCTTGCCGCTGCTCTCGTAGGCGCTGTAGGCGTCGTGGACCCAGCCGGCATACGCCTTGACCACGGCGGGTGTGGTGCGCTGGCTCTGGTCGACGTACAGATGTAGGCCGATCAGGTCGAGCGGATACGATCCGTACTTCGCCTTAATTGATTGCCACAGCGCCGTACGATTGATACCCTGGTCGTAGGTGGCCTTGAGATAGGCGGCACCGGAAGACGCCGCATTGTAGGCTCCTAAGCTGCTGTAGCTGTAGATGCCGCCTGAAATGAGCTGCACATCGCTTGTAGCCGGGTTACCTTTAACGGCATCATAGGCGCGTGCCAGGAGGGCTGCAAAATTGGACGGCATCAGGCTCGGTTGCTGCAAACAGGTCGAGGTGGTGACGGCGGTACAGCCGGCCAGCGGCACATTGGGCTCATTCCACACTTCCCAGCGGTGGACGAGGAATGGCGCCGCGGCAAAGTGGGTCACGAGCATAGAAAACTGATGGACGAAATCCTCGATAGCCTGGTTGTCGCCGTCGCCGCCGGTCGTTTCGTTGGCGTTTTGTGTCCAGCTACCGATGGACCAATTGACAGTTATGCCGTGGCTGGCCACGCCGATGACGCCGATGCCCTGCTGAGAGAGCATGGTGACGACCTGCTCGTAAGCGTGCAGACGCGACGGCGTCCACTGTTGCTCGCCGGCGCCGATGTCAAAAGACACCCGCGCAAAGGCGGCGCCCGCGGCGACGATGCGATGGACAATGGCAGGCGTTAAGAGCACCTTGTCGCTGGTGTTGCTGACCGTCTGCCCGATGTCGACCGACTTCGTGATCTTGCCGGACGCGGGGCCGGGAGTGGCAGCGGCGATAGCCGCTCCGGTTGGGATGAGCGCCCAGAGATCGTTGGAGACGCCCTGCCCGCTTAGCCGCCCCCCAAACAGCAGGCCCTCCCCATCAGCGGAGTCCCAGACCATGCGGGCCATCTGGCGCGGCGGCGGCAGCGTCGAGCCGGCGATGGGTATACGTAGCCAGTCATGCACCTGGACATCGTACTGCCACAGGTCGGCAGTCGTGCCGTACATGGTCAGTCCCGGACCGACGATGAAGCGCTGGTGCGTGTCGTCCCAGGTGTAGCCCGCTGCTTGCAAGCCGGGCGGCTGGTCCGGCACCGGATCATACTGCCAACCCGAGAGCGGCGACCAGGCCCAGGTGTCGCTCATCGCGCCACTCCCGACGTTCTTACCGCCGAAGACGCGCAATACCCCGGCCGGCTGATCCCAGATCGCATTGGCCCACTGGCGCGGCGGCGGGAGGCTCCTGCTGGTGCCGTTGGGGGAGAGATTCGACCAGGAACCCGCCGCGCCGGAGAAGGTGTAGGCCCACAGGTCGTTGGTGAGGCTCGGCGTGTAGCTATCGTTGGTCTGTCCGGCGAAGACCAGCAGGCGGTTATTGGCGGCATCCCAGGCCAGCGCCGCGTGGGCGCGCGGGCTGGGCGCATCAGGTGCACCATTGGCCGAGAGCTTCAGCCAGGTATTGGTAGAGGGCAGGTAGGCCCACAGGTCGTTGTAGAAGCGCGCCCACTGCCCCGCTCCGGTCATACCGCCGAACATCAACATGATATTCAGGGTCGAGTCCCACACCGCGCCCGCACCATAACGCGGCGGCGGCACCTGCCCATCCGGCTGTAACGGGATCCAGGCGTTTGTAATGGTACTGTAGGCCGAGATATCGTTGTATGACACAGCAGTCTTGCTGTCGGTGCCACCGAAGACAAAGAGGCGATGGGATGAGTTATCCCAGGCCATGGCGAAATCCTGACGCGGCTTGGGCGGTGCGGTGCAGGGCCCGATCGGCGTGGCTGTTGGCGGCGCGGCTGTGCCCGATGGCGTGGCAGACCCCGTTGCCGGCAGGGCCGCCGTGCCCGTCGGGGTTGGTGAGCCGGCGTTGGTCGCCTCCGGCGTGGCCGTCGTTGTAAGTGCCGGCGTCGTGGCCACCACATCTGCCGGCTTCACGCCGGACACCCCCCGCAGCGTTGGTTGGGCCGGGGCAGACGGAGAGGTCGACGTCGCAGTCGGGGCCACGGGCTGAGCCATTGCTGAAGGTGTGCCCGTGACCGGGCCGGCCACGGGCGCGGCGGAAGAGATCGGCACGGTTGGCTGAGGGCACAGGGGCAGCGTTGACACCAGCGGTTGCCACTGCCAGAGGTCTTGCAGCGTCGTCGCCGGATACGGAGTCGGCACCTGGGGTGGCGTTGGAGTGGCCGTGGCGGTGGTAGTCGGCGTCATCGTCGCCGTGGCCGAGGGCGTCGCAACGGTGCGCGGAGCCGGGCGGCTGACGGGCGACCAACCCGGCAATACCCAGGGCTGCACGGTCAGGCGTCGCGAGGCCGTCTCGATGCGCACCAAAAGGTGTCCCAGCGAGACCGTTCCGGTCAGGGTAACGAGGGCGTAGCCCACACCCGAGCCATCGGTCAGCACATCGGCCGCCACCCGGTCGGCGCCCTGCACCACCGTGAGACGCGCGCTGGTGGCGGGCGCACTGTGGAGGGCAAGGATCACCTGACTGTTCTGCAGCGGGGAGAGGGCCACCGTGTCCTCGAACCGCGGCGCGGGAGGCGCGACCGGCTCGCGCAGCCTGAGCGTCGACTGGCCGCTGAAGAGCACGGTGAGCGCCGCCGGATCGTGCAGATCGAAGCGCAGCGAGCGGATCGGGCGCGCGTGTGACAGGCGCCTATCAACCATCGGAGACCAGCTAGCCCCGGCATCGAGGCTGTGGAACAATCCGCGGCCGGTCAGCGCATACATCAGTCGCGGATTAGACGGATTGACAAACACGTTGGTGACGCGCACGGCCTTGAGGCCGCGCGGCAGCGACCAGTAGCCGCCCCGGTTGGCGGTGCGGTACAGCTTTCCGCCAATGAGGTCCAACACCGTATTGGAGTTGGCGGTATCGAAGTAGAACCGGCCCGCCGGTATGCCGGAGCTCACGCGGGGCAACCCGGCCATGGCCGGGCTCCAGTATCGGCCACCATTCACCGAGCGATACAGCCCCACCCGCCGCGGCTGCGACGAATTGCCAACCGGGGGCAGGGCGGCGCGCGCATAGAGGATTTCCGCGTGTACCGGGTCGGGGATTACGTCGAGTAAGGCAAACGCCCGCGGTGCCCGATTTCGTGCGCCGGCCGCATACGGCAAACCGGCGGCCAGAGAGTCCGTCGTCCTGATGCCCCCGTGGCTATCCATCTGCACGATGTAGAGGCCTCCGGTAGCGACATGGCAGGCGGCGTCGCCGGCGACCAGGGTGGCCTGACCGGTCGTGGCCACGAAGACGGTACCGGGCAGCAGGCGCGACGCGGCAACCCCGGCCACCGCCTTGTAGCGAGCCGGGTGGCAGCCCCCTCGCTTCGAGAGCGTGTGATCGCCCGGGGTGAGCGCTGCCGTCCACTTGCGCCCGCCATCGAGCGATCCGAGCACGCGGTTTCCCGACAGGTGGTAACCCAGCTTGCGATGCACACCGTCGGGTAGCAAGAATTGCGTCGCCTGCCCGATGATCCACCGCGGCGGCCGTGGCTGTGAGGAGCGTAGACTCAGCCGGGGCAGATCGGCCGGGTGCGGCCGAAATTGCGCCTGCTGCGAAGCCGGCAATCCCGTTACAATAATCGTGAAGGCGAGGGTCCAGATCGCGGTGAAGGCGCGCGCGCAGCTCGCTGGAGGCACGGATCTCCCCACTGTCTAGGATGGAACGGCTGGATGGGAGTAGGCTATCAGATGGGATGCGCACCTGTCAATCACGCCGTCCCCCGCGGGATCGCCGCGCCGCCGGCCAGGAGACGGTCACCCTGCAGCCCGGGCTGTCCGGTGTCAAATCGCTAGCCACGAACCGAGTACGTCATCCATGAGTCGCTTTACGGACGTCGCAATGGCCGGACGCCGCCGCCCACTTCGCCGGGCGGGCCATCGCCCGGGGCGGAGCATTCCTCTCTACTACCGCCTGTGTGCCGCCGGTGCGTCGGCAGCGGCGCTCGCGCTCCTCTTCATGGTGTGGCCGCGGCAAGCGGTGTCGACCGGCCCAACCGTTCCGCGGGCCCTGGCCCAATGGGGACCGCATGGCAGAATCCCGCCCGGCGCTGCGATCTCGGCATCGAGCATCACCCTGGCATTCCAGGCCAGTCCGGGAAACGGCGCCGCGGTGCCAGAAGTCGAATTGGCCGAGGCAGGACACGCCTTCACGGGCCACGTGAGCCAGGTAGGACCGGCAGAGATCCGCGCGGGCGCGGCGCGTCAAACAGTGCGCCTTGTGATCTCGCACCTGCGGAATGGCATTGGCTACAGATGGCGGGTCAGGCTCCGCGGCGCCGACGGACGCACCACTCCGTGGAGCGCTCCGTCTTCCGGAGCGTCCCCGCTGGCACCGGCGTTTGTCGTCGATCTGACCGCTCCCGCGGCCCCCACCGTGTCCTCCACAAGCCACCCCGACCCGTCCACCTGGTACAACACCACGCTGGCCAACCTGACCTGGACCACGCCCTCCGACCGCGGCGGCATCGCCGGCTATGCCTACTCGCTCGACCGGTCGCCGAGCGGTACGCCCCCGGCTCGCCTGATGACGCGCGGTAACAGCCTGAGCGTGCTGATCCCCGGCGACGGGACCTGGTATGCCCACGTGAGGGCCGTGGACAGAGCAGGCAACTGGGGGCCGGCGGGAAGCTTCTCACTGCACGTCGATCGCACGCCGCCGGCCCTGGACGGCGTAACGTTTGCCCACCTATCCTTCGATCCCGATATAGAGCGGGAGATCATCACGGCGACCCTGGTGAACCGTGCCGCCTTGCAGGTGCAGATCATCAATCAGGCCGACGGCGCGCTGACACGGGTGTTGACCCTGGCCCCTCACACTGGCCCGGTGCAGGTTGTCTGGGACGGGCGAGATCGCCATGGGAAACCGGCGCCCGAGGGTTCATACCGGTTTCTGCTGCAGGCCGCCGATGCCTTCGGACAGACAGCAATCGGCGATTACTCGGGAATCGCCGTACTTCGCCACAGAATCGTCGTATCGCTCAGCAAGCAGAAGCTGACCGTCTACCAGGGAAACACGCCCATCACCAGCACCCTGGTGACGACGGGTAATCGCGCGCTTCCCACGCCGTTGGGTACCTTCCACATTCTGGAGAAAGCGACGCACCTGACGATGATCAGCCCGTGGCCGCGCAGCTCGCCGTTCTACTATCCGCCGTCGCTGGTCCAGTACGCCCTCATGTTCGACTGGGGCGGCTATTACATCCACGACGCGCCCTGGCGCAGCTTTTTCGGACCGGGCAGCAACGCAAAGCTGGGCACGCCGGGGCAGAACTTGACCGGAACGCACGGCTGCATCAATACGCCTACTGCTTTCGCCGCCTGGCTGTACGATTGGGCTCCGGTCGGCACCGTGCTGCAGGTCGTGCCCTAGCGCCGGGCCAGTATCTCCTTGCAGCGCCGCGGCCCATCGTTGAATGGAGTGCCGTGCCCAGGCAGGAGCATGTCGAAGTCGAGACCGGCGATGCGCTCGATCGAACGCCTTGCCGCCGCCTGATCCCAAGTGAGAATTGCCGGCGCGGCGCGGGGATGGCGCCCGCCAGCGACCGCATCGCCCCCGAAGAGCAGCGGTCCGCGCAGCAGGCCGATATGCCCGGGCGTGTGGCCGGGCAAATGCAGCACGACACATCCTCCGATCTCGTCGCCATCCTGCAAGAGGCGATCGATGCGAGGCGGCCGGTACGTGCGGCCGAGCGCGGCGACCATGAAACGACGGAGCGGCGGGAGGGGCAACTCCCCGGCGATATAGGGTGCGTCACTGTAACATGCGCAGACCGTGGCGCCGGAGATGCGCTGTAGGGCCAGTGCATTGCCGACATGGTCGATGTCGCAGTGCGTCAGAACGATCCAGCGCAGGCGCTCCGGTGCTACGCCGGACTTGCGAATGGCCCGTAAGATACCGGGCAGGCTGCCGGGCGGGCCGGTATCGACGAGCATCGGCTCAGGTTGCACCAGCAGGTACTGATTGCTGATGCGCGTGGCCTCCAGGCCATGGACGCCGGGCCAGTATTCCACGCGCTATCGCCTCCCCGCTATGAGCCATCAGGTACAGTTAGGATATACCAGGCCGCGAAGGAGTTGAAACAGATGGGTACGCGCATACACGTTCCGGCTCGCCAGGGCCGTTCCTTCGAGGTGCATGGCGGCCAGACGATCCGCGTGATCGACGTGCAGGGACAGCAGGTCTGCGACTTCTGGGCGTTTAGGGTTGGCAATATCCGGGAATACGTCTCCGCATCGCATACGCGCATCGCCTGCGGCCGGGTCTGGCTGGCGCGCGGCGATGCCCTGGTCAGCAATCTGCGCACTCCGCTGCTCACGCTGGTCGACGGTCAGGAAGGGCACGACCTGCTAGCCCCGTGTTGCGACCCCGAGCGTTACCGGCGCGACTATGGGCTAGAGGGCCACGCCAACTGCCGTGAGAACCTCTTTGGCGCGATGAAACCATACGGGTTGGAATACGAACTGGTCCCGGATCCGGTCAACCTCTTCGAAAGGACGCGCCTCGGCCCAGATGGAGAGATGGAGGTGGTCGAGCCCACCACGCGTGCGGGGGACTTTGCCTTATTGCGCGCCGAGGTCGATCTGATCGTCGCGGTCTCGGCCTGTCCGCAGGACCAGAATCCCTGCAACGGCTTCAATCCCACCGACATCATGATCGAGGTGGACTAGCCGGATGTCCGATCTTGCCCACGGCGTCCAGGGCATCCATATGATCAGCACCCCGGTCGAGGTGCCCGGCGAAGGCTACCCTGTCTATACGATGCGCTTGCGCGTGCGGCAATACGAGATGGACGCGTTCGGCCATGTGAACAACGCCGTCTATCTCAACTACCTCGAACAGGCCGGGACGGAACACGCCGAAGCCCTGGGCTTCCCGCAGTCGCGCATGTCGGCACTGGGCGGCCTCTTCGTCGTCCGGCGCCACGAGATCGACTACCTCGGCGCCGCGGTGGCCGGAGACGAACTGGCGGTGACCACCTGGCCCGAGATGCTGACCGGTGTCCGTGCCATCAGGGCCTACGAGATCCGCCACCTGGAGACCGACCGCCGCCTCATCTCGGCGCGCACGCTCTGGGTGTGGGTCGATATCAAGACCGGACGGCCACGCCCCATCCCGCGCGAGCTGCTTGAAGCTTTTGCGGTATTGACCGACCGGGATCTTGCGCAACTTGAGCCGTGACGTGTCTCCTGCATCGCGGTCTGGCAAGCGCCCGCTGGCCGATCTACTGGTCGAGAACAACCTGTTCGAGAGCAGAGATGAGGCGGTGCGCTGGATCATGGCCGGCCAGGTCCTGGTCAACGGCCACAGGATCGACAAGCCGGGCACTCCGGTTCAGGTGACCGCGGAGCTGCGCGTCCGCGGCCGCCGGCGCTATGCCAGTCGCGGCGGCCTGAAGCTAGAGGCTGCCCTGCGGCACTGGGCGATTCCGGTGCAGGGCCGGGTAGCGCTCGATTGCGGCGCCTCGACCGGTGGCTTCACCGATTGTCTGTTGCAACGCGGTGCCGCGCTGGTCTATGCCGTCGAGGTAGGCTTTGGACAGCTCGCCGGCAAGCTTCGGGCCGATCTACGCGTGCGGAACCTGGAAAGAACCAATCTGGGCGACCTCAGGGCCGAGGCGCTCGATCCGCGCCCATCACTGATCACGCTCGATCTATCCTATCTGTCGTTGACCCAGGCCCTGCCCCTTGCCTCCGGTCTGCTTTCGGCGGGCGGAGAAGTCGTGGCCCTGTTCAAGCCGCTCTTCGAGGTCGACGATCCGGCGGCCGGGCGAACCGGCCGCATCGCAGATCCCGGCTTGATCGTCGATGCCTTGCGCCGCGTGCTGGAGGCCGGACAGTCGGCCGGGCTGCAACCGCTGGGCGCGGTCAAGCTCGGCCTGCGCCCACGGCACGGGGTGCCGGAGTACATGCTCTATCTGACAAACTCGACCGAGCGCACCCGCTGGCAAGACACAGTATCGGACCTGGAACGCATCGTGTCGGAACCCGGCATCGACCAGGGAATCGATGGCGACGGCACGTAGGATTCCCTCCGAACGGTGGTCCCCTCTCGTCGCCAGAGGTATCAGAACTGGCTACGCCCTATACTGGGGTAGATAGGAATGACTATGCGTATCGCCATCGTCTCGGACATCCACGGCAACCTGGTCGCCTTCGACGAGTGAGAAACAAGGAGTTGACCAGGTGGTCTGCCTGGGCGACGTGGCCCTCACCGGGCCGCGTCCACAGGCGGTGGTCGAGCGCTCGCGCACCCTGGGCTGGCCCGTGGTGATGGGCAACTGCGATGCCTGGCTGACACATCCGCAGGAGAGCGAGGCACCTCACGAGGATGCCCAACGGGTTGCCGAGATCGACCGCTGGTGCCTGGCCTCCCTCTCCGAGGCCGACCTGAATTACCTGCGTTCGTTTCAATCGACCATACGGCTGCCGCTCGACGAGACGCAATCACTGCTCTGCTTCCACGGCTCCCCACGTACGGCCTTGAGGCGGTCGCGGTGGACAACCTCGTCCATCACTTCAGAGAGACGCTCCTTGGCCTGGGAGAACTGGAGCTCCTCAACCATGGTCATTGCTCAAACCTCTTCGACGCCTACCTTCTTGACCAGATGGTAGCAGAGAGCTCCAGTTAGTTCCAGGAATGGTGAGACTGCCGGCTGTTTCGCACCGTCAGGCGTGCGGCTCGGTCATGGCCATGGGATCGAGTATCTCGCGCAACCTCTCCTCGCCCAGGTCGGTCCGCTCCAGGGCCACCTCGCGAATGGTGCGGCCGGTTCTGGCCGCTTCCTTGGCGATCTCGGCCGCGGCATCGTAGCCGATCACTGGCGCCAGCGGCGTGCAGATGGAGAGCCCGCGCTCCACCATCTCAGGCCCTCGCTCCGTGGCCGTGAGGCCGGTCACGCACTGGTTGACGAAGTTGTCGACACCTTTGCCGAGCAGCATGATCGACTGCAACAGGTTGTACGCCACGACCGGCATCATCACATTGATCTCGAAATTGCCGGATTGGCCGCCGATCGTTATAGTGACATGGTTGCCCATGACCTGCGCGCAAATCATGGTCAGCGACTCCGGGATGACCGGGTTGACCTTGCCGGGCATGATCGAGCTACCGGGCTGCACCTCGGGCAGCATGATCTCGCCGATGCCGGCGCGCGGGCCGGAGCCGAGCCAGCGAATGTCGTTGGCGATCTTCATCAAGCTGACCGCGACGGTGTTGAGCGCGCCGCTGGCCGCCACGCAGTTGTCCAGCGTGCTCTGGGCCTGGAAATGCCCGTCCGTCTCGTGAATGTCCACGCCGTTCATGGCGCTGAGCTTGGCGCACACCCTGGCGGCGAACTGAGGATGGGTGTTCACGCCGGTACCCACCGCGGTGCCGCCCAATGCGACTTCGCTCAGCTCGGCCTGGGCCTGGCGAACACGCACCAGGCCGCGCTTGACCTGATCCGCGTAGCCCTCAAACTCCTGGCCCAGGCGGATCGGCGTGGCGTCCTGCAGGTGGGTGCGCCCCGTCTTGACCACGCCCATGAACTCGTCTGCCTTCTGGCGCAGGGCCTTCTCCAGCTTCTCGAGGGCCGGGACCAATACCTCCTGCATGCTGACCAGGGCGGACACGTGAATCGCCGTGGGAATGACGTCGTTCGAGGATTGGCCCTTGTTGACGTGGTCATTGGGATGCACCGGCTTCTTTGAGCCGCGCTCGCCGCCCATGATCTCGATGGCACGGTTCGAGATGACCTCGTTAGCGTTCATATTGGTCGAGGTGCCCGAGCCGGTCTGGAAGATGTCTACCACGAACTGATCGTCGAACTTGCCGTCGGCGACCTCCTTGGCCGCCTGCTCGATGGCATCGCCGAGTCGCTGGTCCAGCAGGCCGAGCTCGACGTTGGCCTGGGCCGCGGCAAGCTTGATCTGCCCCAGGGCCTTGATGAAGGCACGCGGGAAGCGCAGCTCGCTGATGGGGAAATTCTGCACCGCGCGCATGGTCTGGCCGCCGTAATAGGCGTCGGCCGGCACCTCGACCGGCCCCATCGAGTCTTTCTCGATGCGTACGTTTGATTGAAGCTGGGTCATAACTATTGACTCCTGATGTGATTCTCACTTACGCTTACGCTACCGTTGTCATTTTGACTCTGCCACAGCCGAAGCCTGTGAGATTCTGCCACTGGCGCCACGGCCACGGCACGGGCCAGCCCGGCCCGGTTGAGGATCGCGCGCAGCAGTCGGCCATGCGGTAGGCGTCGCGGCGCTCTTGCAGGGCGGCGTTGTACAACTCGCGACAACGATCAAGTACCCACTGCAGACGTGCGGACTGCGCGGCGGTCGGATACATGCGGTAGCGGTAGGTCTTGCGGGGGTACACGCTATTAGTATGGCATGGGAAATAGTGTTGCCGCCACTATTTCCCTCCTCGACCGAGGCTGAAGCCGCCTAAGTGGGTGAACGTCTCATTTCCCAGGGCTGGAGCACGGAGCACCTGGGGTTAATGGCTAACTTCGTAAAGTTCGCCGTCGCCTCGCGGCCGCTGTGCGACATGATAGACTGCCTTCGGGGATGCGCGAGACAAGGCGAGGGAGATGGCCAATGCCGGAGAGACTGAGCTTCTGGCTCGACGTGGATAACACGCTGCTCGACAACGACGCGCTTAAGGACTATCTTGATGCGCAGGTCAGGGCCATGCTCGGCGAGGATGAGGCCGCCAGGTTCTGGGCGCTGTACGAAGAGGTGCGCCAAGAGCGCGATGTCGTCGACCTGCCGCTCACCGTGCGCCGGTACGCGGCAAGAGCCGGCAACGCGGCCCACGGCCCCGCACTGGAGCAGATGCTGGAGACCGTGCCGTTCAGCGACTTCCTCTATCCGCACACCCTGGATGTCGTACGGCATCTGCGCGACCTCGGCACCGTGGGCATCCTATCGGACGGCGACGAGGAATACCAGCCGCGCAAGATCGAGGGGTCCGGGCTTGGCGCAGCGGTCGACGGCCAGGTGTTGATCTACATCCACAAGGAAGACCACCTCGACGCGGTGATGGCGCGCTGGCCGGCGGAGCACTACGTCCTGGTCGACGACAAGTCGCGCATCCTGGACACCGTGGCGCGTCTTCTCGGCGACAAGATCACCACGGTACACGTCAGGCAGGGCCACTACGGCCGTGAACCATGGCCTCCCGGGTTTCAACCCGACATCGACGTGGCGAGCATCGGCGATCTGCTAACCATCGGCGCCGAATCGTTTGCGGGACGGCCGTGGCGACGGGCGAGTAAGTAGTTGCGCCGGCCGCCGATCGCGCCCGAGACGCACGGGCGTTGGCCCTACCGCACCGGCAAGGTGTCTACCACGAGCCGGGTGAGCGCCTCGGGATCGAAGGGCTTGGCGACGTAGGCCACGATCTGGGGCAGCATCTCCTGGACGATCGGCTCGCTCTGCGGCCGCGCGGAGACGACGATGACCGGGATTTCCCGCGTCAGCGGGTCGGCCTTGAGCTGGCGGATCATATCCCAGCCGTCGAGCTTGGGCAGGCCGATGTCGGCCAGGATGAGGTCGGGATGTTCGGCGCGGGCAAGGCGGAGACCCTCCTCGCCGTTGGTGGCCTCGGACACCGAGATCGACCAGGCTGCTAGGTTGAGCTTGAAGATCTTCATATGCAGCGGGTTGTCTTCGGTCACCAGTACCCGTCCGCCGCGTTTGGACCCTTCCATGACACCGTTCTCCGCCGGGGTTGGGGACGCCTGGCCTCGCTCCTGCCGCCATTCTCCATGCCCGCCTATCTGTAGTATCGACCATTGGGGCACCTCGTTAAAGGGGGCTGAGGGCAGAATTAGTGCGAACTGCCAACCACTGCTATCGCGCCAGTCAAGCTGCTGCGCCGGCCGTGCTGACGAGGGCAATGACGTCACCCACACCGGTCTTCGTACGCCGGGCCGTCCCTTCCGGCAGCTCCACCACCCACTTGCTGGACGGCACGATAGGCCCCAATCGCCACGGTTGGATGCCGTGTAACACTTTGACGACACGGCCATGCTTGTCGATGTGCAGCACATCCAGCGGGATGGACATGAAGAACATGTGGATGGAACCGCAGGGCCGTATCACCAGCCCGCTGCCTTCCGGTAGCTCGCGACGGCCGATCAAGCCCTTGCCCCGACGCCAGAAGGTGTCGGCAATCTCGACCCGATCCGCGACCACGGTTCCTTGCGTTTGATTGAGAACGATCATGGTGGCACCCTCCTTGCACGAGCACTTATAGCCGCGCCACGTCGGGATGGCCCGAATATCGCGGCGGGCATGCTACTATAGATATCGGCACAACATGCGATATATCGAGCGGAGGCAAGGTGGCACACAGGCGACATGCACAGCACAACGGCATCGTAGAGCGAGAAGAGCGGCTGGCCGGGCATCTCGACGCACCGGCACCCCTGACCGCGTTTCGCACCGTCGAGGCACCGCCTCGCGCGGTCCTGGTTGCCGTGGAACCTGCCGGCCGGCCGGCGGCGGACGCGGACGGTGAACCGTGGGATACGCAGTCGAGTTTGGAAGAGCTGGCCAATCTCGCCACGGCGGTCGGCATTGATCCGGTGCGCCTGATCAGCCAGCGTCTGCGCTCGCCGCATCCGCGCACCTATCTCAACGAAGGTAAAGCCCAGTATGTCGCCGAAATCATGGAAGCCGATGACTGCGAGCTGGTCCTGGCGGATGACGAGCTCACACCTGCCCAGCAAAAGGGCCTGGAAGCGGTCTGTGGTGCGGGCCGCGTCGTCGATCGGACCGCCCTGATCCTGGATATCTTCGGCCAGCGGGCACGCACGCGCGAGGGCATGCTGCAAGTACAGCTCGCCCAGGCGCGCTACGGTCTGCCGCGTCTGGCCCGGCTCTGGACGCACCTTGAGCGCCAGCGTGGCGGAACGGGCACACGCGGCGGCGCCGGTGAAACGCAGATCGAGACCGACCGTCGCCAGATTCGACGGCGTATCACGCGCCTGGAACGCGAGCTTGAGGATGTGCGCCGCAACCGTGCCACACAGCGGGCCAAACGCCGCGAGAGCAGCATCACCGTTGCCCTGGTAGGCTACACCAACGCGGGCAAGTCCACGCTGCTCAATCGCTTGACGCGCGGCGGGGCAGAAGCAGCGGACAAATTGTTCGCCACCCTCGACCCGACCACGCGCCGCTGGCATGTTGCTCCCGGGACCTCCGTGCTGCTGACCGATACTGTCGGGTTCATCCACAAGCTACCCTCCGAACTCGTCGCTGCCTTTCGGGCCACCCTGGAGGAGTTGAACGAGGCCGACCTGCTCCTGCACGTCATCGATGCCTCCAACCCCCACGCCGTGGGCCAGGGGGCGGTGGTGCTCGACGAACTGATCGCCCTCAAGGTGGAGGTGCCGATCCTCCCGGTGTTCAACAAGATCGACCGCCTCCCGGATGAGGAGCGCCCGGAAAGGCTGCGCGAATTGCTGGAGCACTATCCCGACGGCGTGGCGGTGAGCGCGATCACGGGTGCCGGCCTGGATGTCCTGGCAACGCGCGCCGCCTCTGCCGTGGGCCTGATCGCAGCGCACGCACCCGGTTAGTAGGTCCTTGTGGGTCCCACGCAGGGTGGATGAGGGCGTTGGGCGGGGCCTATTCGTCCTCCGATATAGTTGGCGTGACGGCGCCGCTGCGATCCTCGCGAATGAACCGGGACACGTCGTCCGCACAGCTATCGATCGCCCGGAGCGCAGCATCCAGACGCTCCAGCAACCAGTCGGGTGTCTCGTCGCGCACGGCGCTTGTCACATGCCTCTGCGCGTCCTGGCGCGCCAGCCGTAACACCTGTACGGCGGCGCGCAACTCGGCGTAAAGCTCCTCGTCAGTCATAGCAATGCCGGCATCTGACGTAGCCCGGTGGATATCGATCACGCGGCCGCGGACGCCGGTAACCACCTGGCTCTCATTCTAGAGCGGCGGAACGGATGCGGTCAAGCACCAGGCCATCTGCTCATCTGCCGGCTCGCAGGCCGGCGACATGGTACGCCGCTACTTCAGCAGGGATTTGAGATCCGGCGGTGCGGCTGCAACGCCCGAGGTACCCTCCGCCTGCTGTCGCTGGCGGGCAAGAGCCATGCGCGCACGGCGGCGCAACTCGCTGGTCCGGGCCCGCTCTTCTTTCGCGACGTTGAGGCGCTGGCCGAGCAGAACGTTGAGCGAGCGCAGAAGCATCAGCACGCCGATAGCGCAAGCGATGATCAGCCAGGTAGTGAGGCCGGCGTGCTGAATAGGGGAGAGAAGGGTGTCGACGAATGACTGCGGCACCGGCGAATGGAAGGGCGACTTCGGCGGCCCGCCCAGGTTCTGGGTGACGCCACCCATCAGGGGATTGACCACCGCGGCGAAGGCGCCGACGGCGGCTAGCGTAATGATACCGACGACGATGAGGAAGAGCCTGGTCATATCTGCGACCCCCTACTGTAGAGATCGTACGCCGTGGAGATCGCCGGGTAAATGGCCCGTTAGATGGGGGAAAGACGGGGGATACCACCTGGGCCAGCCCGCACTGGGGCTCAGGCGGGATCACTGGGAAGCAGGACCAGGTCGGCCGCGGGCAGCGACCTGATCTGGCCGTCGTCGAGGCGCACGACGAGCGAGCCGTCGGCATCCACGTCGAGGGCCACACCCTCAACCGTCTCTTCCGGATTCTGTGCGCGCACGCGCCGCCCCAGCGTCGAGAGGGAGGAGCGCCACTCCTCCATGAGCGCGGATGGCGAGCGGGCGGCCACGACCAGACGGGCGTCGAGGGCGTGGAGGAGGTCTATAAACAGCGGCTCTCGGTCCAGGCTCCGACCGGTGGCGGAGGTGAGGCTGGTCGCGGTTGGCAGGTCCGGCGCGGCGCCCACATTGACTCCGATGCCGATGACCGCCGCTGTCGTGTCGACCAACTCGATCAGAATACCGGCCACCTTTAACCCGTCGACCAGCACGTCGTTAGGCCACTTGACGGCGCAGCGGGGGCCGACCAGAGCCCGTACCACATCGCGGACGGCGAGAGCCGCGGCAGGCGTCAGGGTGCGCACGGGTAGCTGCCGGTCCAGGGCGAGACAGAGCGAGAACGTCAGGCCGGAAAACGGAGGAACCAACCAGGAGCGCCCGAGGCGTCCGCGACCCTGCGTCTGATCGTCGGCAACCACGACCGTACCGGTTGACGATGCGTCCCGAATAAGCGCTTTGGCCAGGAGGTTGGTCGAGGGCAGTGAGGGATAGTACGCAATCCGCTTGACAAACGTGAGGCCATCTATCGCCTGCTGCACATCCCGCCAATCAAGCGATCGCACTGCGTTCTCCGCGTTCAGAAAAAGAAACGGGGCGGGAGCTGATGCTCCCGCCCCGTGTTGCGATAGGCCAAGCCTACCGTTTCGTGTAGGAACGCCCATACCGGCGGTCCAGATTAGGAGT